>Ga0307511_10000746_pt1 | contig 34750 bp, 30 predicted proteins | sample 13_EM_MG_FD_200266 | JGI IMG/M metagenome (GOLD analysis project Ga0307511, IMG submission 200266) | Populus trichocarpa ectomycorrhiza microbial communities from riparian zone in the Pacific Northwest, United States - 13_EM | ecosystem: Host-associated > Plants > Roots > Unclassified | place... | reverse complement strand
GATCTGGAGCTGGCCCCGCACCGCCCCGGTCCGCAGGTCCAGTGCGTAGAGCACGCCGCCGTCGACATCCACGACCCAGACCGCGCCGCCGCCGATGGCCGGCGAGCCGGCCGCCGCGACCGGGGAGCTCCACATCGGCGTCAGTCGGCCGCCGTTGTCGTAGCCCATCGCCTTCGGACCGGCCTGGCACGGGATGACCACGATGTCGTCCTGCACGGCCGGTGAGCCCAGCGACGGGCAGGTGGCCAGCTGAGAGGTCGAGTGGGACAGGTCGGCCCGGTCCAGCACGTAGCTGACGCCGCGCTTGCCCGTCACCAGCACGTGCGAGCCGAGCGACACCGGGTTCGACGAGCCGAGGTCCAGGTCGTGCGCGTTGTCGTCGGCCCAGGTCGTCGGCGTGAAGATGTCCACCCGGTTCAACTTGTCCGTGGTCAGCGCGACCACCGAGTCGCTGTCGTCGTACTGGCCGCCGGTCGACTCGCCGTTGCCCACCGCGTACAGCAGCCGCGAGCCGTCCAGCGCGCCGCCGCCCGGGGCCCAGATGCCGGCCTCCCGCTTGGTCGGCACCACGTAGCTGTGCGGATCGGTGCCGTCGGTGCGTACCGACAGGACAGTGCCCCGGTAGTTGCCGCAGTCGCCGAACAGGCCGCCGTAGGCGATGAAGACCTTGTTGTCGACGATCGACAGGGCGGCGCGCTGCTGGTGCGCGATCGAGTCGCCCTTCGGCGGATCCACCATGGTCTGTACCTCGACGGTGCCGGTGTCCACGTCCATGCCGATCAGCGTGTGGCTGCCGCCGGCGGTCTCGGCCACCGCGAACAGCCGGTTGGTGAACCGGTCGTAGGCCATCGTGCCGGTGATGCCCAACGGGTCGATGTCGCCGCAGGGCAAGCCCTTCTGCGGCTGCGGCGTGCCCAGGTGGGTCTGCCAGCGGACGTCGCCGGTCGCCGGATCCAGGGCGTAGACGGTGTCGTTCTCGGTGGCGGCCAGGATCCGGTCGCCGACGACCAGCGGCTGGCCGTAGACCGCGCCGTCCAGCTTGGCGTGCCAGGCCAGCGACAGCGTGCCCGGCGGGGCGAGATCAGGCTGCGCCCCGGTCCGCTCGTTGTTGAGGTGGAAGGTGGGCCAGTCGCCGGCCGACACCGGGGCCAACACGGTGGTCGTGGTGGTCGGGGCAGGGGGTGGCGGAGGCGTCGCGGTACAGGCCGCGACCAGCAGAACCAGGCCGATCCAAACCCAGCGCATGACCTACAGAGTGTGCGCTAAACTGCACGCCATGAGCACGGTCCGCCTGCTCCTTATTTAGCCGCGTTGGCCTTCTGACGAAGCGGTCGACGCGGCAGCCCTCCACGCCCATCCGGGCTGGAGGGTTTTGTGTTGTCAGGGGCAGGATGACGAGAGGGACTTCCGATGACCGAGCAGACCGCTGAGGCGGCGCCGGCCCACCGCTACACCGCGACGCTGGCCGGCGAGTTCGAGCGACGCTGGCAGCAGCACTGGGAGGAGCGCGGCACCTTCCACGCGCCCAACCCGGTCGGCGAGCTGAGCTCCGACGCGCCGCTGCCCGCCGACAAGATGTTCGTGCAGGACATGTTCCCGTACCCGTCGGGCGCGGGCCTGCACGTCGGCCACCCCCTGGGCTTCATCGGCACTGACGTGTTCGCCCGGTTCCACCGGATGAACGGCCGCAACGTGCTGCACACCATGGGCTTCGACGCCTTCGGCCTGCCGGCCGAGCAGTACGCCGTGCAGACCGGGCAGCACCCGCGCAAGACCACCGAGGACAACATCGCCACCTACCTGCGGCAGATCCGCCGGGTGGGGCTGGGCCACGACGAGCGCCGCCGGATCTCCACCATCGACCCCGGCTACTACCGCTGGACGCAGTGGATCTTCCTGCGCATCTACAACTCCTGGTACGACGAGCAGGCCGGCAAGGCCCGCCCGATCGCCGAGCTGGAGGCGGAGTACGCCAAGGACCCGGCGTGGGCGACGCTGTCGGCCGACGAGCGCCGCGCGCGCATCGACTCGCGGCGGCTGGCCTACCTGTCCGAGGCGCCGGTGAACTGGTGCCCGGGCCTGGGCACCGTGCTGTCCAACGAGGAGGTCACCGCCGACGGCCGCAGCGAGCGCGGCAACTTCCCGGTGTTCCGGCGCAACCTGCGCCAGTGGATGATGCGCATCACCGCCTACGCCGACCGCCTGGTGGACGACCTGGATCGGCTGGACTGGCCGGAGAAGGTCAAGTCCATGCAGCGCAACTGGATCGGCCGCTCCTACGGCGCCCGGGTCCGCTTCGCCGCGGGCGCCGAGTCGATCGAGGTCTTCACCACCCGGCCGGACACCCTGTTCGGCGCGACCTACCTGGTGCTGGCCCCGGAGCACCCGCTGGTCGACTCGCTGACCACCGGCGCCTGGCCGTCCGATGTGGACACCCGGTGGACCGCCGGCGCGGCCACGCCGGCGCAGGCCGTTGCGGCGTACCGGCTGGCCGCCTCCCGCAAGTCCGAACTGGACCGCCAGGAGAACAAGGACAAGACCGGTGTGTTCACCGGCGCGTACGCGGTCAACCCGGTCAACGGCGTCCGCGTCCCGGTGTTCGTAGCCGACTACGTGCTGATGGGCTACGGCACCGGCGCGATCATGGCGGTGCCCGGCCAGGACACCCGTGACTGGGACTTCGCCGAGGTGTTCGGGCTGCCGATCATCCGGACCGTGCGGCCCACGGAAGGCTTCGAGGGCAAGGCCTTCACCGGCGACGGGCCGGCGATCAATTCTGGGTTCCTGGACGGCATGGACGTCGACGAGGCCAAGAAGACGATCATCGAGTGGCTGACCGAGCAGGGCTCCGGCGAGGGCACCGTGCAGTTCAAGCTGCGCGACTGGCTGTTCTCCCGGCAGCGCTACTGGGGCGAGCCGTTCCCGATCGTCTACGACGAGGACGGTGTCGCCCACGACATTCCCGTCGACCAGCTGCCGGTCGAGCTGCCCGAGGTGGACGACTACTCGCCGCGGACCTTCGACCCGGACGACCCGAATACCGAGCCGTCCCCGCCGCTGTCCCGGGCCACCGAGTGGATCAACGTCGAGCTGGACCTGGGCGACGGCCCGAAGATGTACCGCCGCGACGCCAACACCATGCCCAACTGGGCCGGCTCCTGCTGGTACCAGCTGCGCTACGTGGACCCGGACAACAGCGAGCGATTCGTCGACGCGGAGAACGAGCGGTACTGGCTGGGCCCGCGTCCGGAGATCCACGGCGCAGGAGACCCGGGCGGCGTCGACCTGTACATCGGCGGCGTCGAGCACGCGGTGCTGCACCTGCTGTACTCCCGGTTCTGGCAGAAGGTGCTGTTCGACCTGGGCGAGGTCAGCTCGGACGAGCCGTACCGCCGGCTGTTCAACCAGGGCTACATCCAGGCCTACGCCTACACCGACGCGCGTGGCGTGTACGTGCCGGCGGACGAGGTCGTGGAGCGGGACGGCAAGTACTTCTGGCAGGACCAGGAGGTCAACCGCGAGTACGGCAAGATGGGCAAGAGCCTGAAGAACGTCGTCACCCCGGACGAGATGTGCGAGACCTACGGGGCCGACACCTTCCGGCTGTACGAGATGTCCATGGGGCCGATGGACGTGTCCCGGCCGTGGGCGACCAAGGACGTCGTCGGCGCGCAGCGCTTCCTGCAGCGGCTGTGGCGCAACCTGGTCGACGAGGAGACCGGGCAGCTGCGGGTCACCGACGCGGAGCCGGACGAGCAGACGCTGCGGGCGCTGCACAAGGCGATCGCCGGCGTCCGCGAGGACTACGCGGAGATGCGCTACAACACCGCCGGCGCGAAGCTGATCGAGCTGAACAACTTCCTGACCAAGGCCGGGGCCACGCCGCGGTCGGTGGCCGAGCCGCTGGTGCTGATGCTGGCGCCGCTGTGCCCGCACATCGCCGAGGAGCTGTGGCAGCGGCTGGGCCACGGCGAGTCGCTGGCCCACGGGCCGTTCCCGGCGGCCGACGAGCGCTACCTGGTCGCCGACACCGTCGAGTACCCGATCCAGGTCAACGGCAAGGTGAAGGCGCGGGTGACCGTGGCCGCCGACGCCGACCAGGAGCAGGTCAAGGCGGTCGCGCTGGCCGACGCCAAGGTGGCCGAGCTGCTGGGTGGCAAGGAACCGCGCAAGGTCATCGTGGTGCCGGGCCGGCTGGTCAACATCGTGGCGTGACGTCTCCGCTGAGGGGTCCCTTCGTGGGACCCCTCAGGAGGCGTTGGCCAGGCCGATGTCGTCGAACAGCTCCGTGAGCATGGTCTCGAACAGCGGCTCCGCGTTGGACACCGCGAACGGGAAGCGGCCGAATACCTCCAGCGCCACCTGGCCGTAGAGGCGGACCCAGAACTGGAGCATGGTGTAGACCACGGACAGGTTGAGCGACTCCTCGGGCAGCGCGATGCCCTCCTGCTCGATCTGGGCCAGCAGGTGGCTGCGGAAGGCCGCCAGGTCGACGCGCAGCTCCTCGGGCACCTGCTCCTCGTCCGGCACCAGCAGCTTGTGGGTGGCCAGCAGCTTGCCGGCCATGTTCAGGAAGATCCGGCCGAACTGGTCCTTGGCCGGGCGCATCATGGTGCCCGTGGACGCGTCGAACTCGCAGGTGGCGGAGTCGGCCGGGGAGGCGAACACGAGTGTGAACTCCTGCGGGTGGTTCAGCGCCCAGCGCCGGAAGCCGCGGCAGACCGCCAGCACGCCGCCGACCGCGTCGTGCTCGTCGATCCGGGTGAGGTCGGCGGTCAGCTCGGCCCCCAGGTCGCCGCAGATGTCGTCGATCACGCGGCGCAGCAGGTCCTCGCGCGAGTCGTAGTACCGGTACAGCGCCGGCGCGGTGATGCCCAGCTCGCGGGCGATCGCGCGCAGCGTGACGGCCTCGCGGCCCTGCTCCACCAGTAGCCTGCGCGCCTGCTGGCGGATTTCCCGCTCGGTGTCGGCGCGGGGCCGATCACGTCGCGTGGTCTCCGTCATAGTTCACCCCATCGTGTTGTAAACACTGTTAACTTTCCCGTGTCGGCGACCGCGTTAACAGTGTTTACAGGTGGTTGTCCTAGGGGAACGGTACAACGACGGAGGGGTTGATGTTCGCGTCCTGGGGAAGGGTGGCGTTCCGGCGTCGCTGGATCGTGATCATCGCGGTGCTGTTGCTCACCGTGATCGGCGGGGCGTGGGGAGCCGGCGTGAGCGACAAGCTCACCCAGGGCGGCTACGACGACCCCGGCAGCCAGGCCGCGCAGGTCGACAAGGTCATCGAAGACTCGATCGGCAAGCAGGGCGGCGACGTCGTGGTGCTGTACACCGCGCCCGCCGGCCAGACCGTCGACGACCCGGCGCTGGCCGCCAAGATCAACGACAAGCTGGCCGCGCTGCCGTCCGCCGACGTGAGCAAGGTCGTCTCGTACTGGAACACCCACCTGCCGGCGCTGGCCGACGCCAGCAAGACCCACGGGCTGGCCACCATCACGCTGGCCTCCGCCGACCAGACCAAGCAGAGCGAGCAGTACGCGGCCATCGCCGACAAGCTCGCGGTCGACGGCGTGCAGACCCAGGTCGGCGGCCAGGCCCCGCTGCAGAAGACGATCACCGACAAGTCCATGGCCGACGTCGAGTTCGCCGAGCTGGTGTCGCTGCCGCTCGTGCTCCTGCTGCTCGTGGTGATCTTCGGCAGCGTCGTCGCCGCGCTCATGCCCGTGCTGGTCGGCGGCCTGTCGATCCTCGGCGCGCTGGGCGTGCTGCGGCTGATCTCCCTCGGCCTCGACGTGAACACCTTCGCGGTCAATGTGGCTTCGCTGCTGGGGCTCGGGCTGGCCATCGACTACGGCCTGTTCACCGTCGGCCGGTTCCGCGAGGAACTCGCCGCCGGCCGGGACACCGCCGACGCCGTGCGCCGCACCGTCGCCACCGCCGGCCGGACCGTGGCCTTCTCCGCCACGCTGCTGGTGATCGCCCTGGCCGGGCTGATGGTGTTCCCGCTGGACTTCCTCAAGGCCGTCGCCTACGGCGGCATGTCCGCCGTCGCCATCGCCGCCATCGTGTCGCTGACCCTGCTGCCGGCGCTGCTCGCCGTGCTCGGTCCCCGTATCGACCGGCTGGCCGTGCCGTGGCGGCGGGGCAAGACCGCCAACCCCGAGCCGCGGTGGCTCAACCGCGTCGCCGGCACCGTGATGAAACGGCCCGCGCTGTTCGTCGTGCCCATCGTCGCCGTGCTGCTCGTGCTCGGCGGGCCGTTCCTCAACGTCCGGTTCGGCGCCGCCGACGAGAAGCAGCTGCCGCCCAGCGACCCCGGCCGGCAGGCCATCGAGGCCATCACCGCCGCGTTCCCGTCCACCGGCAACTCCGTGGCGTCCATCGTCCTTCGCGGCAAGGCCGTCGACCAGGCCGCCCTCGGCACGTTCGTCTCCGACGCCGGCAAGATCGCCTCCGACGTGCATCCCGTCGGCGTCAAGGGCGACGTGTACGTGTTCAACGGCAACCTGCCCGGCGACCCCCTCGGCGACCAGGCCAAGAACGCCGTTGATTCGCTGCGGGCGCTGCCCCATCCCGCCGGCACCGAGGTTCTCGTCGGCGGCTTCACCGCCAAGCTCGCCGACAGCACTCAGGCCATCTTCGACCGGCTGCCGTGGATGGCCCTGATCCTCGTCGGCGCCACCCTGCTGCTCATGTTCCTGGCCTTCGGCTCCGTGCTGCTGCCCATCAAGGCCGTGCTCATGAGCGCCCTGAGCCTGTCCGCCACCTTCGGCGTGCTGACCTTCGTCTTCCAGGAGGGGCATGGCGCCGGCTGGCTCGACGTCACGCCGCAACCCATGCAGGTCGGCGTCATGGTGCTCATCGGCGCCGTCGTGTTCGGGCTGTCCACCGACTACGAGACGTTCCTGCTGTCCCGCATGGTCGAGGCCCGCAACCGGGGCCTATCCACCCAGGAGGCCGTCCGCACCGGCCTCGTCCGCACCGGGCGCATGATCAGCGCTGCCGCCCTGCTCCTCATCCTGGTCACCGGCGCCTTCGGCCTGTCCAGCATCGTCATCATGCGGTTCATCGGCGTCGGCATGATCATCGCCCTCATCCTCGACGCCACCATCGTCCGCCTCCTGCTCGTGCCCGCGGTATTGAGGCTGCTCGGCAATGCCGCCTGGTGGGCTCCCGGCCCGCTGCGCCGCCTTCAGGAACGCGTCGGCATCCAGGAATCCGACGAGCCTGACGAGGACGTGGAACCGGCCCGCGAACCCGCGCTCGTGCACTAGCTGACCTGGGCATTCGTGTCTTGTCCACAGGGGCGGACCTATCCACATCTCGATCTTCGCCCCGCCTCCCGGAGATCCCCGCTCGATAGACTGGCGCCGGGGACGCCCCCCGAGGGTTGGGCGGGGGGTGGGTGTGGCGCGGGAATATCGGTTTTGAGTGAGAGGTTGCCGGTCAAGTGACCACTGAAGTGCTTGTGCACGTGCGGCCGGGGTGCCCGTTCTGCGACATGCTGCGCTCGAGCCTGAAGCGGAGCGGCCTGAAGTACCGGGAGCTGGACATCTGGCAGGACCCGGATGCGGCGGCGGCGGTGCGGAAGGCGGCAGGAGGCAACGAGACGGTGCCGACGGTGAACGTGGGCAGCACGTGGATGGTGAACCCGTCGATCCAGCAGGTGCTGGCGGCGGTCAAGGCGGAGGCGCCGGAGCTGCTGCCGCTGAGGTGCCCCGGCCGGGCTGACTCAGCCGGTGACGGCGATGACGGTCCCGGGACCGCGGTTGCTGGCGAGGTCGATGGTGGAGGTGACCTGGCCGGTCCCGCTGTCGACGACGGTGGCGGTGCGGCCGGTGGCCAGGTAGACGCTGTGGTCCCGAGGCGAGAAGGCGATGCCCCGAGTGGGCAGCACGAGCGTTGACACGGCCTTGCGGGCGGTGGTGTCCACAACGGACACGGTGCCGTCCTGGAGGTTGGAGACGTAGAGCCGGTCGCCGCCGGCGGCGAGCTCGCAGGCGCCGACGCCGACGGGGATGTGGGCGACGACCTTGTCGGTCCGGTTGTCGATGACGGTGACGGAGCCGTTGGTGTTGGCCAGCCGGCTGGTGTGGCTGACGTAGGTGGTGGCGCCGTCGGGACTGACGGCGACGTACTGCGGAAGCACGTCGACGGGCACGGTCCGGGTGACGCTGGCGTCCCGGGTGTCGATCACGGTGACGCTGGCGCCCTGGTTGTTGGCGACGTAGAGGCGGTTGCCGTCGGGGCTGACGGCGAGACCGGTGGGAGTGCTGCCGACCTGGATGACGGCGGCCAGCGAGTCGGTCGCGAGGTCGAAGCCGAGCACGACGCCCTGCCCGTTGGCGGTGCCGGTGAGGTAGAGCCGCCGTCCATCGGGCCGCACGACGGCCGAGTCGAGCTCGGCTTTGACCCGGATCCGGCGGACGATCTTGGCGGTGGCCACGTCGACCACGGCGACGGAGCCGGACCAGCCGTTGACGACAAAAACGGTCCGGTCGTCGGGGCTGACCGCCAGGCCGGTGACGGTGGCCCCGGTGTCGACGACATCGGTGACCGCGCCGGCGGCGACGTCGACGATCCGCAGCTCGCCGGCGTCCCCGGCGACAAAGGCGTGCACGGCGGCGACGTTCACCGCGGGCCGGATCACCAAGGGTTGCTCGGCAACCACCCCGGCGGCCAGCAGCGCCGTCGCGACTCCGGCCGCCACCAGTGCTCGCAGTCGCCGAGCGCCGAAGCGACGCTGGCAGCGCGTGGTGGTCACATGCCGCATGGGAGCATTTTGACCATGCCCCCGGCCACTCCAGCACCCGGGACGGGTGAACGTTTCCGCCCGGCCGGGAAAACGTAAGTGCCCTGGTGCCGGGTCGCTCGGGGGGCTACGCGACCGGCGCCAGGGCACCTTTCCGGCGGACGAATCAGCCGGTACATCCCTGTGTATCAGTCCGGCACCTGATTCGTTACACCTTGCGACTCATCCGTTATGACTCCTCCACGTGCGACCAGACGGGCGTACCGGGTACCGGCCAGGAGCAGTAGCAGGCCGGCGGCCAGGAAGGCGGTCACCCGAGCGAGCCCGTCCAGGGCTGCCAGGTCGAACAGGACCAGCTTCACCACGGCCGCCCCGACCAGCACCAATCCGATCGAACGCAGCACCGCGGAGCGGACCCCGCGCAGCAGCAGCGCGATGGCGGCGACGGTCCACGAAATCGTGATCACGGTGTGTCCGAACAGGAATCCGGACCGGTCGGGCGAGATGAGCAGGGCGGCGGCCAGCACGGTGGCGGCGGCGCCGTAGAGCGTCACGACGCCGGCGACGACCCAGGGCGCGGCGTTGCGGGTGGGCGGCTTGATGACCCCCATCCGGTACGCGACCAGCGGAATCGCGATCGCCACGGCGGTCATGAGCAGCGCGGTCAGGATGACGCTGACGGTCGGCTCCACGTTCGGCCGGTAGACGAACAGCGGCTCCGGCCTCGCCACGGTCAGTCCCAACAGCAGCCCGAAGATCGCGGCGAGCAGCGAGGCGAGCAGCGCGGCCCGGTGCCGAACCAGGTCGGCGGCCAGGGCCAGCACCAAAGCTTCACCCAGAAGTGTGATCGCCTGAGTGGGGCCGGTGAACGTGTTCATGGTGGCGTCCACGACGGCGATCACCCCCACGACCGCGGCCGTCACCGTGGCGGGGGTGCCGAGCCAGCGGTCGCACACGGCGACCCCGAGCATCAGCGCCGCCACGATCGCCGCCAGCCACGCGGCCTCGGTGCTGGTCAGCCCGATGCTGGAGACCAGCGCGGCGGCCGGCGCGCTGGCCAGCAGGATCACCGGAGTGGGGTTGTCGGAGCGACCCCGCAGCGCCACCACCACAGCGACGGCCACGCCGACCACGGTGGCCGCCAGCGCCGCGCCCGCGACCTGAAGAGGATCGCCGGACCGTAGTGCGACGACCGTGGTCACGAGGCTGGCCAGCACCGGCGGCACGCCGGCGACCAGGGCCAACGACGGCCAGCTGCGCAGCAGCTGCACCGGCATCGCGCCGATCTGGAGCACGACCAGGAACGACACCAGCAGCGGCGTGAAGCCGTGGGTCAGGAACGGGTCGCACAGGGCGCAGCCGATGATCACCCAGACGGCGATGAACTCCGCGTTCCAGCGGGCGGCCAGCAGCAGCCCACCGCCCGCGACCAGCAAGGCCACCAGCAGACCGGCCCACTGCGGCATCAGCTCGTACAGCGAGGTCGCGGCGGCGACGTCGAGGTAGAGCACCGCGACGCCGGTCGCGGCCAGGGCGTAGGCGCCGCCGCGGCCGGCCGGGTTGCGGTGCACCCACAGCCCGCCGGCGATCAGCGCCAGCCCGAGGCCGCCGCCGACGAGCACCCGCGGCTCCGGCCCGAGCCAGCCGCGCTGCACGGCCAGCACCATCAACAGCACGATGCCGAGCAGGGTGACGGAGCCGCCGACCCAGGCCACGACCTTGCTGCCCGCGCCCTCGCCGGCGAGGCGTTCGGGAAGAGGAGTGGGCGGAGGTGTCGGGAGCCACTCGGGAGGCGGGGGTGGCGCCATCGGCAATGACGGCGGGCCCGCGGCCGGCGTGGGCTGTGGCGGGATGGCCGTTGGGGGCGGGCCGGCGATCGGTCCGGACGGCTGGACCGGGGCGGCGAACGGTGGCTGGCCAGGGGTGGGCGCCGGCATCGGCGCGAGCGGCGTTGGCGCGTGCTGGGTGTGCTGTAACTCCTGGCTGACGACCTGGAGCCGCCGGCCGATGAAGTCCAGCTCGGCGGCCAGTCGGGCCAGCGGTTCCGAGGTGGTCATGGCGTCAGGATGAGCCGTGAGCTCGGCGAGGGGATCCGTAGCACTACTCACGTGGCAGGGTTGTGATGTGACTGTTGAGGTGGTGGTGATCGGGTCGGCCAACGCCGACGTGGTGGTGCAGGTGGAGCGGCGGCCGGCGCCGGGCGAGACGGTGCTGGGGTCGGACACGGTGCTGGCGGCGGGCGGCAAGGGGGCCAACGCGGCGGTGGCGGCGGCGTTGCAGGACGCCCGGGTGGCGCTGCTGGGGGCGCTGGGCGAGGACCAGCACGGGGAGCTCCTGCGAGGCTCGATGAGTCGGGCGGGCGTCGAACTCGGCCTGGTCCGAGCCACAAAACGCCCGACCGGGGCGGCTTACATCACGGTCACGCCGGACGGGGAGAACACGATCGTGGTCTCCCCCGGCGCGAACGCGGCGGTGGACGTCGAGCAGGTGGAGGCGGCGCGCCAAACGATTGCCGACGCCAAGGTGCTGCTGGCCTCGCTGGAGGTGCCGCTGCCGGCGGTGGAGCGGGCGGTGGCGCTGGCGAAAGAGGCCGGGACCAGGCCGGTCCTGAACCTGTCGCCGGTGGCCAAGCTGTCGCGGCAAACGCTTGCGGCACTGGACCCGCTGGTGGTCAACGAACATGAGGCGCAGTGGCTGATGGACGGCGAGACCGACCTGAGCAAGCTGCTGGAGCTGGGCCCGAGATCGGCGGTGGTGACGCTGGGCAGCAAGGGCGCGCTGGTCATCGAGCCGTCGGGGACGACCGAGGTGAGCTCGCCCAAGGTGGCGGCGGTGGACACGACCGGTGCCGGCGACGCCTTCGTGGGCGCGTTGGTCACGCAGCTGGCGGCCGGGAACGACCTGGTCACGGCGGCGCGGAGGGCGGTCCGGGTGGCGGCGGTGTCGGTGACCCGTCCGGGGGCGCAGGCTTCCTACCCGACCCGTGGTGAAGTCGATTCAGTGAGGGGTATGGTCTAGACCATGTCGAGCGCGCGACTCAAGGGTGTCGGGGTGAGTGCGGGCCGGGCCTCCGGCCCGGTCGTGCGGGTCGCTGACCCGCTGCCGGAGCCGGCGGCGACCCCGGCCCCCGCCGATCCGGCGGCCGAGGCGGCCCGGATCCGGCCGGCGGCCGCCGCGGTCGCGGCCCGGCTGACCGAGCGCGCCGACGCGGCGACCGGCGAGGCCAAGGCGGTGCTGGAGACGACCGCGGCGATGGCCGCCGACCCGTCGCTGGCCAGCTCGGCCGAGAAGCTGGTGGCGGCCAAGTCGCTGCCCGCGACCCGGGCCGTGTTCGAGGCGGCCGAGACCTTCGCGGCCGCGCTGGCCGCGGCCGGCGGCTACATGGCCGAGCGGGTCCGGGACATCCGGGACGTGCGCGACCGCATCGTGGCCGAGCTGCTGGGCGTCGAACCGCCCGGCGTGCCGACCCTGACCGGGCCGTCGGTGCTGGTCGCCCGCGACCTGGCGCCGGCCGACACCGCCGGGCTCGACCCGAGCAAGGTGCTGGCCCTGGTCACCGAGGAAGGCGGGCCGACCAGCCACACCGCCATCCTGGCCCGCTCGCTGGGCATCCCGGCCGTGGTGGCCACCACCGGCCTGCTGGCCCTGGGCGAGGTGCGCGGCCTGATCGTCGACGGCGACACCGGCGTGGTCGAGGCGCCGGCCGGCCGGGTCGAGGTGATGGCCGCGACCGCCGGCGCGCAGGTGCACTGGGACGGCGTCGGCATCACGCGCGACGGCAACCGGATCAAGATCCTGGCCAACGTCGGATCCGCCGCCGACGCGACCACCGCGGCGGCCAACGGGGCCGAGGGCGTGGGCCTGTTCCGCACCGAGTTCTGCTACCTGTCGGCGACCGACGAGCCGACCGTGGCCGAGCAGACCGCCGCCTACAGCGCGGTGCTCAAGCCGTTCGCCGGCAAGCCGGTCACGGTCCGCACGCTCGACGCCGGCGCGGACAAGCCGCTGGCCTTCCTCGCTCCCGACCCGGAGCCCAACCCGGCGCTGGGCGTGCGCGGCCTGCGGGTCGCCTTCACCCGCACCGAGGTGCTGGACCGGCAGCTGCAGGCGATCGCCGCGGCGGCCGCCGAGACCGGCGCGCAGGTGCAGGTCATGGCCCCGATGGTGGCCACCGCCGAGGAGGCGCGCTGGTTCGCCGAGCGGGCCCGCGCCGCCGGCATCCAGAAGGTCGGCGTGATGATCGAGGTGCCGGCGGCCGCGCTGACGGCCCGGGAGATCTTCGACGTGGTCGACTTCGTCAGCCTCGGCACCAACGACCTGGCCCAGTACACCTTCGCCGCGGACCGGCAGGTCGGCGCGGTCGCCGCGCTCAACGACCCGTGGCAGCCGGCCCTGCTGCGGCTGATCGCCCTGGTCGGCAAGGCCGCCGGGGAGACCGGCAAGCCGGCCGGCGTGTGCGGCGAGGCGGCGGCCGACCCGCACCTGGCGGCGGTGCTCGTCGGCCTGGGCATGACCAGCCTGTCGATGAACGCCGGCGCGCTCAACCGGGTCGGCGCGAACCTGGCCGAGGTGCACTTCGACCAGTGCCAGCTGGCCGCCAAGGCGGCGCTGGCCGCGCACGACCCGGAGCACGCCCGGCTGGCCGCGAGGGCGGCACTCACCCCGCGCCGCCAGCACTGACGTCAGTGGTGGTCGGCGTCCAGGCCGTGCTCGATGGCGTAGCGGGCCAGCTCGACCCGGTTGTGCAGCTGGAGCTTGCGCAGCGTGGACTGCACATGGTTCTCCACGGTCCGCGGCGAGATGTGCAACCGGTCGGCGATCTGCTTGGACTTCAGGCCCTTGGCCACCAGCCGGAGGACCTCGGTCTCCCGGCTGGTGAGCTCGGGTGCGGGCGCCGGCCCGGCCGGCTCCGCGGCCATCCGCCGATACTCGCCGAGCACCAGCCCGGCCAGCCCGGCGGTGAACACGGTCGCGCCGTCGGCGGTGCGGTTGACCGCGTCGACCAGCTCCTCGACCGACGCCGATTTCAGCAGGTAGCCGGACGCGCCGGCCTTCACCGCCTCCAGCACGTCGCTGTGCTCGCCGCTGGCCGACAGCACCAGCACCCGGGTCTCGGGCAGCGCGGCGACGATCTGCTGGGTCGCCTCCACCCCGGTCTGCTTGCCCAGGTTGAGGTCCATCAGCACGACGTCGGGCCGCACGGTGCCGGCGATGCGCACCGCGGCCGCCGCGTCGCTGGCCGTCGCGACCACCTCGAAGCCGCGTTCCTCCAGGTCGCGGGCCACGCCGGCCCGCCACATCGGATGGTCGTCGACGACCATCACCGACACGCTCACGCTGCTCCCCCTGTCGGCACGTGCATCTCCCACTCGGTGCCCTCGCCCGGCGCCGTGGTCAGCACCACGGTCCCACCCAGGTCGGCGATGCGTCCCCGGATCGACTGCGAGACGCCCAGGTGGCCCTCGGCCTCGGCGATGGCCAGCCGGCCGTCGGCGATGCCCACGCCGTCGTCACGAATGCTCAGCACCACCTCGCCGCCGAGGTCCTCCAGCAGCACCCAGGCTCGCGCCGCCGGCCCGGCATGCTGGTCCACATTGGACAGAGCCTCCCGGGCGGCCGCGGTCAGCTCGCCGGCGGTCACCTGCGGCACCAGCACCGGAGTGGCCGGCGCGGCCACGGTGATCGCGGGGGTGGCCATCAGCTGCACCCACTGCCGCAGGTCGGTGTCGCCGTCCACAGTGGACTCCAGTGGACCCGACGCGATCAGCGACCGCAGCGCGATCTCCTGCTGGCCGGCCAGCTCGGCGATCTCCGCCGCCTCGCCGCCCACCTCCAGCCCGCGCCGGCGCACCCGGGCCAGCACCTGCAGCACGCCGTCGTGGATGGACCGGGCCAACCGCTCCCGCTCGGCGGTCGCCGCCTCGGTGAGCAGCGCCTGCCGCACCCGCGCGGCCGAGTTGCGGGTCGACTCCGAGGCCACACCGACCACGAAGCTGACGCCGATCAGCAGCACGGTGTCCTCGGCCAGGTAGACGTTGAAGTAGCCGCGCGGGAGCACGTTGACCACGGCGGTGATGCCGCCGAACAGCAGCCCCCAGTACCGGCCGCCGTAGATCGCGCCGCCGACCGGCGGCCCGCTGGACCACAGGGTGGTGATGATCTGGCCGCCGGCCTGCAGCTGGGCCGGCCCGACGATCGGCACCGAGGTCAGCATCAGCACGGTGTTCAGCACCAGGTCGGCGATCACGAGCTGGGGACGCCGGCCGGCGGGCGTCAGGTAGAAGAAGGTGAGCACCGCCGTCCACACGGTCATCACGCCGATGACAATCCAGGCGGCCCACGGCGTGTTGTAGGTGTGCACGTTGATCCAGATGCTGACCAGGGCGAAAAGCCAGGTCACGATGCGTAGCACGATCACCCCGCGCCAGAACGGCGTGGCCGGATCGTCGTCGGGCCTGATCCCCGGAATGGCTGGTCTGCGGTTCACCACGTGCTCCCTCCCCGCGGACATCCTGCCGTGACCGGGTGGTTCCCGGTATCCCTGACCGGTGGACTTATGCGCACATGACGGAGTGTGCGAGCCTTTCGGACGTCGGGTGACGTTGTCGGGAACGGACTTCCTCGTGCGCGACTGGTCGATGTGGACCCTGCCGAGGCCCGCGCTGGTCTACTGGCTCGCCGTGGACCTGGCCGCGCTGGCCATCGGCGGCTACGTCCTGGCCGCGACCGCCCCGCCGAGCCTGGCCGACCTCGGGCGGTTCGGCGCGATCGCGTGCACCGGCCTGGTGGTCATCGTGGTCACCGCCGTCGCCACCCAGCTGTCCAACGAGACCCGGCGCAATCCCTGGGCACTGCATATCTGCTACCTGGCGGCCGGCCTGCTGGTGCTGCCGCCGAACCTGGTGCTGCTGCTCCTGCTCGGCCCCGCCCTCTACGGCGTGCTCGGCGCCAGCCCGCAGGCCCACCGCTGGCTGTTCACGCTGGCCGCCACCACGCTGTCGGTGTTCGCCGCGCGCCTCACGGTCGGCTGGGCGCACCCGAGTTGGGACTTCGGCGTGCTGGTGCTCGGCGGCGTGGTGCTGCTGATGACCCGGGCCGTGCTGGTGGCGGTCGGCCTGCGGCTGCGCGCCCCGGCCGCCGGCGCGGACGAGGTGTTCGGCGAGCCGATCGACGTGGTGCTGGGCATCGTGGCCGCGAGCACCGGCGGGCTGGTGGCGATCGCGGTGCTGACCGATCCGATCCGGGCGCTGCTGGCCGGGCCGCCGATGTTCCTGCTGGAGCGGGCCGCGCAGCTGCCGCAGTGGCGTCGCTCCGCGCAGCGGGACGCCAAGACCGGGCTGTCCAATGCCGTGCACTGGGACCTGCGGGCCCGCGACGAGCTGGCCAAGGCGTCCTCCCGGCAGCGGCCGGTGGCGATGCTGCTGCTGGACCTGGACCACTTCAAGCGGGTCAACGACCGGGTCGGCCACCTGGCCGGGGACGCGGCGCTGGCCGCGGTCGCCCGCGAGCTGCGCGGCACCGTCCGGCACGGCGACGTGGTCGGGCGGTTCGGCGGCGAGGAGTTCGTGGTGCTGCTGCCCGACACCGGCCCCGGCGTGGCCGAGTCGGTGGCCGAACGGGTCCGGCACGCCATCTCGCTGCTGCGGGTGGCGACCACCGCCGCCGACGGCCACGCCCACCTGTTGACCGGGCTCACGGTCAGCATCGGAGTGTCCACTTCGGACCGCTACGGCTACGACGTCTCGGCGCTGCTGGTGGCCGCCGACTCGGCCCTGTTGTCGGCCAAGGGCTACGGCCGCAACGTCGTCGCCATCGCGTAGTTATTTGCCGTTGTGCCCGGGGTCGACCTTGGGCGGCCGGGTCGGGTCCACTTCGGACGGATCGACGCCCTGGTCGTGCAGCAGCGACCGGATGCCGGAGTTCAGCACGGCCAGGATCGGCACCGACATCAGCGCGCCGGCGATGCCGCCGACGGTGAAGCCGGCGGCGATCACCAGCACCACCGCCAGCGGGTGCAGCTGCACCGCCCGGCCCATCAGCAGCGGTTGCAGGATGTGGCTCTCCAGCTGCATCACCGCGATCACGATGGCCAGCACGATCAGCGCCGCCACGAAGCCGTTGGCCACCAGCGCCACCAGCACCGCCACGGTGCCGGCGATCACCGCGCCGATGATCGGGATGAACGCGCCGAGGAACACCAGCGCGGCCAGCGGCACGGCCAGCGGCACGCCGACGATGGCGATGCCGACGCCGATGCCGACCGCGTCCACCACCGCCACCGCGGCGGTCGCCCGCACATACCGGACCAGCGAGGCGAAGCCGCGGCGGCCGGCCACGTCCACCCGTGGCCGCACGTCGGCCGGGATGATCTTGATCAGGAACGACCAGATGCCGCTGCCGTCGTGCAGGAAGAAGATCGTGGTGAACAGCATCAGCAGCAGGCCGGTGAGCAGCTCGCCGATGGTGGCGGCGGTGCTCAGGGCGCTGTTGGTGATGGTCAGCTGGTTGTCCTGGATCAGCTTGATGAGCTGGTTGGGCAGGTCGAGCAGCTGGCTCTTGGACAGGTGTAGCGGGGGCCCCTCCAGCCAGTCGGTGATCTGGTTGACCGAGCTGACCACCTGCTTCTGCAGGTCGGGCAGGCCGCCGATGAACGCGCTGATCACGCCGTAGAGCACGCCGCCGACCACGGCGATGCCGCCGATCAGCACGATCGCGGTGGCCACCCCGCGCGGCACCTGCCAGCGCACCAGCTGGGCGACCGCCGGCGCGAGCAGCGCCGACAGCAGCATGGCGATGGCGACCGGGATGATCACCACTCCCAGGAAGCCGACGACCCATGACATGAGCCAGACCGCGCCGGCGACGGCCAGCAGCCGCCAGCTCAGCGCGGCGCTGACCCGCAGCACCTTGGGGACGGACTGGCTGACGTCGTCGGGACGGCCGGGCCGGGGCGAAGTCACAAGGTCACCGTAGTCGCCCGAACACCCCGTCCGCACTGTTCACACGTTCAGGGGATCTTGGTGTCCCAGGGCTGCGCCGACCCCCGGAAACTGACAATCTCTCGGCGTCGACATCGCCGCCATCACCGTGGCGATCTTGGATGTCGACGTTTCCCCAGGCGAGTGGAAGAGGATCTTCGTTTTGTCGACGGACGGGCACGTGATCACGGGGAGCGGCCGGCTGCGCCGCGCGCTCACCCGTGCGCTGCTGACCGTCGGCGGCGCGGCCGGCCTGACGGCCGCCGCGTGGTGCCTCTCCACCGCCTGCGCGTCCGCGGGCACGCTCGGCGACCACATCCCGGTGGTCGACCAGGCCAGCCACGCGGTCGTGACGCAGGGCCACTCGCCGGAACCCGCATCAGCGGACGACGGGGTGCACGAGATGGCCCGCGCGGTCGCGACCGCCGGCAAGCCGACCGTGAGCTCGCTCGTCGACGAGCACCAGAACCTGGCGACCGGGGCGAACCTGCCCTCGGCCGCCGACTTCGACCGGTTCGCCCACCAGGTCCAGGACGACTTCGTCCAGGTGGGGCGGCACGTGGCCAAGCCGGCCCCGTCCGCCCTGGTGGGGGATTCGGTCACCCTGGTGCGCCACGTGGTCCAGTTCCCGCTGGCCACGCTGCCGGTGCGGCTGCCGATCCCGGTGATCGGCGAGCTCTCCGGCGCGTCCACGGCGACCGACGGCACGCCTCAGTCCGTCTCGTCGGACGGGTCGAACCCGACCGCCGCGACCGCTGACGCCACGTCCGCCGCCGCCGACGCGCCCGCCGCCACGGCGCCCACTGTGCGGCAGACGCTGCCGCACCGGAGCTCGGACCGGTCCGGCCCGAGGAACTCCACGCCGATGCCGGCCGTGCCTGCCCAGGCACCGGCGGCCCCGTGCTGCTTCGGAACCGGTGGAGCCGGCGTCGCCGGCGTCCCCAACCCCGAGCAGCTTCCGTTCGGCTCCACCCTCGGCGCCACCGCGTACCGGTCCGTTGTGGCCACCTCGCAGTCGGTGTCGATGCTGACCGGCAAGCAAGCCGGTATCACGCCCGACTGATTTCCGCGCGCGGCTGGCGGTCGCAGGGCATCTGCCCGCACCGTTTTCCGGTCCGTGCGCATTCTTCTGCGCCGTTCCAGCCGCGCTGACGACCCGGGATGCACCCACCCCCCTCAGCTAGGTGCATCCCACTTCCCCCGGGTGGCCGTTGCCCCCGGTCACCTGTCAGCCCCGCAAGGGACTAACCCGAAGGAGAAGTAATGCAGACGTGGGCGAAGCGCGGACTTCAAGCCGCGCTCCTCACCGGCGGCATGATCGCCGTTGGCGCCGGTATCGCCAACGCCTCCGAGGCCCAGCCGGCTCACCCGCTGGGTGTCCCCGCCACGGACCTGGTCGACGTCAACGTCAAGGTGCCGATCCACGAGGCCAACAACCAGCTGGGCACCGTGCTCGGCAAGACGGACCTGCCGGCCGTCAGCCACACCGTGAGCACCCGCGAGCTCACCGGCAAGCTGGCCCCGCACCCGCTGGCCACGCCGCAGGCGAAGAACATCCCCGTCGCCGTGCCGCAGAACATCAGCCGCGGCAACACCATCCCGCTCGACGTGTGCGTGCCGGTCGACATCTCCGGCAACGCCATCGGCGCCACCGGCGACGCCGCCACGTACAACCACTCGAAGGTCGGCTGCGAGGCCCAGTCGGTCACCACGACCGACGGCAAGAAGGGCTCGATCGCCGGCAACATCATCGGCGTCGACTACGGCCTGCCGATCCAGCTGGACAACAACGCGATCGCCGCCGCCGGCAACGCGGCCGCCGCGGGCACCGCCGACGCGGCCACCGCGACCGGCACGACGCCGTTCATCACCAACGGCGACAAGGGCACCCTGGCCGGCAACATCGTCGACGCCGCGCTGGGCACCCCGGTCCAGCTGACCGGCAACGCCATCGGCGTCGGCGGCAACTCGGAGACCGCCTCCAAGGCCACCACCGACGTCGCCACCGGCTCGTGGCTGATGAGCAGCGGCAACGGCGGCACGCTGGCCGGCAACCTGATCGGCGTGCCGCTGGGCCTGCCGATCGAGGCCAACGGCAACGCGATCTCCTGGGTCGGCAACGCCGACGCCAAGAACCACAGCGAGGGCGCGGTCCAGGCCGGCGCGGTGCAGGACGAGGGCCCCAACGACGGCTTTTACGCCGTCACCGGCGGCGACCCGAGCACGGTCTCCGGCAACATCGTGGAGGCCCCGATCGCCAGCAAGGCGCTGGTGGCCGGGAACGCGGTGTCCTGGATCGGCAACGCCACCGCGCTCGGCGTCACCGAGAACTGGCTGGTCTCCGGCGGCAAGGCCGGCACCACCGGCGTCAAGTCCACCGGCTCCGGCAACATCGTCGACCCCGAGGTCGCGCTGCCCGTCGAGGTCTTCGGCGACGGCGTCACCTGGATCGGCACCGCCCAGGCGGCCGACCTGAACACGGTCTCGGCCATCACCGGCGGCAACACCTACACCGACGGCGACAAGTCCACCCTGGGCGGCAACCTGGTGCCGGTGCCGGTGGCCGGCGCGGTCGACGTGTTCGGCTCGGCCGTGTCCTGGATCGGCAACGCCAGCGGCACCGCGGGCAACGACTCCTCGGTCAGCGCCGGCGGCTACGAAGGCACGCTGGGCAACGGCGCGGTCGGCGGCGGCAACATCGCCGCCGTGCCGGTCGCCCTGCCGGCCGAGATCTTCGGCGCGGGCGCCTCGCTGACCGGCAACGCCGACGGTCTGACCAAGGAGGTCAAGGACGTCAACGCCGGTGACAAGACCAACACCAACGACGACCGCGGCACGGTCAGCAGCAACGTCGCCTCGGTGCCGGTCAGCGCGCCGGTGCAGGTCTTCGGTGACGCGGCCGGCCTGGTCGCCAACGTCACCGGTGGCGCCAAGTCGCACACCACCACCACGGCCGGCCACGACGTGCAGGCCAACGGCGACAAGGGCAGCGCCTCCGGCAACGCCGCGCAGGTGCCGGTGACGCTGCCGACGCAGCTGTTCGGCGACACCGCCACCCTGGTCGGCAACGGCGACGCCATCGCCGAGGGCCTGACCAGCTCGACCGCCGGCGGCGACGTCGACGCGTCCGGCAAGGGCGGCTCCATCACCGGCAACATCGCCGACGTGCCGGTGGCCGGCGCGGTGCAGGCGTTCGGCGGGGCCATCGCCGGCGCGGGCGTGGACAACGCCACCGCGGGCAACCTGACCAGCTCCATGGCCGGCGGCACCGACACCACCGGTGGCCAGGGCGGCTCGGTGGCCGGCAACGTCGCGCAGGTTCCGCTGGCTCCGGTCGTGGGCGTGCTCGGTGACACCGTCACCGCCGCCGGCGTGGGCAACTCGGCCGCCGACAACAAGGTGTTCGACACCGCCGGCAAGGACGTCGTCACCAGCGGCACCGCCGCGGCGATCTCCGGCAACGTGGCCAAGGTGCCCGCCGCCGCGACCGCCCAGGTGCTCGGCGACGCGGTGACCGCGGGCGGCATCGCCAACGCCCTCGCGGACAGCTACACCGACCCGTCGGCCGGTGGCGACACCACCACCTCCGGCAAGCTCGGCTCGGTGGCCGGCAACGTCGCCCAGGTGCCCGCCGCGCTCAACGCCCAGGTGCTCAGCGACTCGGTGGGCGCGCTCGGCAACGCCGCCAACGACACCAAGGCGTGGACCGGCAACTTCGCCGGCGGCAACACCCACACCACCGGCATGTTCGGCGCCATCTCGGGCAACCTCGCCCAGGTGCCGGCCGTCGGCAACGCCGAGGTGCTGGACGACGCCGTGGGCGCGGGCGGCCTGGCCTTCGCCAAGAGCGCCACGTCGGCGGTCAACGTCGCCGGCGGCGAGTCGACCACCTCGGGTGTGCTGGGCTCGGTGGCCGGCAACCTGGCCTCGGTGCCGGTCGGCGCCGACGCGCAGGTCACGAAGGACGCGGTGTCCGCGGCCGGCGAAGCGTTCCAGGCCGGCACCAACAAGGTCGTCGACCTGGCCGGTGGCGACGTCGCCACCAACGGCACGGGCGGCTCCATCTCCGGCGACCTGCTTCAGGTCCCGGTGGGCGCGGTCGCCGGTGTCATCACCGACGCCGTGACCGTGGGCGGCATCTCGGCCACCAAGGGCGCCAACGTCACCGACCTGGCGTCGGGCGGCAGCCAGGCCACGGCCGGCGCGATGAAGACGCTGTCCGGGCTGAACGGGCACCTGCCCGTCGGCGCCCTGGTGCAGATCTTCGACGTGCCGCTGGAGGTCTTCGGCACCGCGCTGGCCCACGGCCAGAACCTGACCTCGGCCGTCGTGGGCGAGGAGCACCCGGCGCTGGACCTGCCGATCACCAGCCGCGGCCTGCTGGGCGCGGCGGAGCTGCCGGCCATGCGCGAGCTGCCGGCGGGTCTGCCGCTGGCCGGCCTGGGCGTGGACGGCGTCATGGGTCTGCTGAACCTGCTGCCCGCCGGTGCGCTGCCGGGCATGCCGGCTCAGGAGCGCGACCTGCCGTCGATGTCGGGCCTGCTGCCCACGGACAACCTGGTCCCGGGGGCGCACCTGGCGCAGCTGCCGAACCTTCAGGGCCTGAAGGTGCAGCCGAACGTCGCCGGTGGCGCGCGTGAGCTGCCGGGTCTGCCGCTGATCAGCGACCTGGGCTCGATGACCGAGGGCCTGCACCTCGGCTGAGCTGAGTAGTTGACACGAAGAACCCCCGGGCAGCCAGCCCGGGGGTTCTTTCTACGTTGCCCGAAGTCTCTTCTCGACGTGCGCGATCACGGTGTGCACGGGGGCGGAGCCGTCGCTGGTCGCCCAGCACACCCGGACCTTGGGATGCAGCCGCACCTTGCCCACGGCCACCGTCCGCTCGCACAGCTCCCGGACCCGGGCCGCGATCGGCTCGCCGGTGCCGCACGGATGCTCGGCGACCACCGCGAACTCGTCGCCACCGTAGCGGGCCACGGTGTGGTCGTCACGCAGCCCCGACCGCAGCCGACCGGCCAGCACGGTGAGCAGCCCGTCGCCGACGGCGAAGCCGTGCCCGGCGTTGACCTCGGCCAGTTTCCGCACGTCGACCAGCACAAACGTGCTCAGCGAACCGTTGGTCCGGGACCGGGTCAGCGACTGTTCCAGCCGGTCCAGCAGCAGCGCGCGGCTGGGCAGCCCGGTCAGCGGATCCACCAGACCCCGGCTGTGCGGCACGTCGGTGTGCACCGGTTGCAGCACGGTCAGCACGCTCGGCCGGCCCCGGTGGCTGACGGCGTGGAAGTCTGCCCACAGCCGCGAGCCGGCGATCCCGTCGCGCACCACCACCATCGGCACGGCGAGCCGGCCGTTGCCCCGCAACACCTGCGCGGCCAGTTCCGACCCTTGCGGCAGCGGCGCGCCGGAGTCGTCGCACACCCGCCAGCCGTCCGGCCGACGGTTGCGGAGCAGGTCGGCCCGGCTGAGCCCGAGCAGATGCCCGGCCAGGCTGTTGGCCGCCAGCACCGCCCCATGTTCGTCTTGCAGCAGCACCCCAACGGGCAGCTCGGACACCAGCTCGTCCCAGACCGTCCCGGTGGTGATCGGTGCCGCCGTGTCCACGGCACTCATCCGGTTGGCACCTTCCTCAGCGGGGAGGCTTCGCGTTGTCGAGCCTGCCCCCGAGGTGGCGTGAATAACAAGGGGCCTGATCCACCCGTACCGGTGATCTTTGCCGTGTTTTAGGTGATCAGGGCCTCGAACAGGGTCGCCGACACGATCGGCACGCCGTACCGCCGGGCCGCGCGGGCCTTGGTGGACATGGTTTCCGGGTCGGCGGCGACCAGCAGCGCGGTCTGCCTTGTGACATAGCCCGCATTGACCCGCAGACCGGCCGCGACTGCCCGTTCGACCAGCTCGGAGCGGGGTGACTCGGCCTGCCCGGTGAACACCACGAGGTCCCCGATGCGCAGTGAGGGAACCTCACCTGTGGGCGCCGGCGGCACGTAGCTGCCCCGCCGGTACTCGGCGACCTCGTCCGCCGGCAGCGCCGGCCAGCTCCAGGTTGACGCTGCGGCAAGCAGATCCGTCCACGGCTCCGGCCGGCCGGCACGGGTCAGATAGTGCGACAGCAGCCCGGCCGCGGCGTGGGCGTCATCCAATGCGGAGTGCGCATCCCGCAATACGACGCCAGCCGCGTCGCAGCTGGCCTTCAGCGACCGTCCACCGCGGTGCGGCAGATAGGCCGCGCCGAGCGCCATGGTGCACAGGCCGAGCTCCGCCGACACCGGCACCGGCAGCCCGAGCCGGTCGAACTCGGCGGCCAGGAAGCGGGCGTCGAAGGACAGGTTGTGGGCCACCATCACGCGGCCGGCCAGCCGTGCCGCCAAGGCGCCCGCCACCTGAGCGAACGACGGCGCCCGCCGGGCGTCGCCGGCGCCGATCCGGTGAATGTGCTGCGGCCCGAGATCACGGCCGGGGTTGACCACGCTGCACCACTCGTCGGTGATCACGCCGGTCCGGTCGACTCCCACCACGGCGACCTCGACCACCCGATCACGGCCGGAGGCCGCGAATCCCGTCGTCTCGACATCAACGACCGCATAGCCATCCGACACACGTGAAAGTTACAAGCTGTGCCACGATGGCCCGCGTGAGGTGGCTCGAAGCGTCCACGCCGTGGCTGATCGCGGTGATCGTGGCATGGGTGGCGGCCGGGCTCTTCGAGTTCCTGCTGATCCGCCCGCGCGAGAAACTCGCGCTGGAAGGCAAGGGCTGTCCCTACTGCGGCACGCCGTGGAACGGGCTCAAGGCGTGCGGAAACTGCGGTCGGGAGCTCGTCCGCGAGCAGAATCACATCGTCACCCGGGTGCTGTTCAGCGTGGGCGCGCTGGCCACCGGGCCGGTGATCGGCATCCTGATCGTGCACCTGCTCACCGGGAAGTGATGGTGTACGGCACCTCCTGGCTCGGACCGGACTTGTACGCGCCGGCGCCCACGACCTCGTTGCCGGCGCGGATCTCGAACGTCGACTCGATGCCGCCGGCGTCGAAGGTTCCGTTGTGCGCCACCACAAAGCTGCCCGCTTCGCCGTCGAACGAGCCGGTGAGCAGCTCGTAGCCGACAAACGTGCCGGTGCCGTCGGGCCGGTAGTGCAGGAGCAGCTGGGCCCGGCTCTCGCCGGTCAGCGGTCCCTCGTAGACGAAGTCCACGTCGGCGTGCGCGACCTTGGGGCCGCCCTCGGCCTCGGCGACGACCTTCTCATCCCACCTGGTGTATCGGAACGTGCTCATGGCCAGGACTCTGGCAGCCATACCTGACAGATCATGTCAGGTTCCGATAGCGGGATGGCGGAATCCCGTACTGGCCGACGAAGGCCTGGCGCAGCGTCTCGGCCGAGCCGAACCCGCAGCGGCGGGCGATCGCCGACAGCGGCAGCGGGGTCGAGGTCAGCAGCCGGGCCGCGGCCTCGGTCCTTGTCTCCCGCACGTACTTCGCCGGCGGCCGGCCGATGTGGTCGAGGAACAGCCGGGTCAGGTGGCGTTCGCTGACGCCGGCCCGATCGGCCAGCGCGGTGGCGCCGAGGTCCTCGCCGAGATTGGCGGCGATGTGCGTGACCAGCTTGCGCACCACGGAGTTCTCCGGCGCCGGGGCCTGCACGTACATGCTCACCTGGGCCTGGTTTCCCGGCCGTTGCAGGTAGGTCACCAGCGCGCGGGCGACGGCCCGGGCCATCTCGGCGCCGTTGTCCTCCTCCACGAAGGCCAGCGACAGGTCCAGCCCGCTGGTCACGCCGGCGGCCGTGTAGACGTTGCCGTCCTTGATGTACAAGGGTTTCGGGTCGACCTCGACGCGCGGATACCGCTCGGCCAGGCTCGGCGCGACGACCCAGTGCGTGGTGCAGCGCCGGCCGTCGAGCAGCCCGGCGGCGGCCAGCACGCTCGCGCCCGAGCACACCGACGACACCCGCCGGCTCTCCCGGGCCAGCCTTCGGACATGGGCCACCAGCATCGGATCGGCGGCGGCTTGCTCGTGCCCGAAACCGCCGGCCACGACCAGAGTGTCCAAGGGGCCCTTGGTCCGTTCCAACGCGTGCTGCCCGGCCAGCACCAGCCCGGAGCCGCTGGTCGCCGGCTGCGCGCCGAGCGTCGTGAACTCGATGCCGTACGACGGATTCGCGCCGTACCGGTTGGCCGCGTCGAAGGTGTCCGACACGCAGGCCACGTCCAGCAGCTCCACGCCCGGATAGCCGACGATCACCACCCGCCTCATGGCGCGGACGATACCCGTCCGAAAGACAGGGATGCCAGGATTCAGGACATCGACGCCGGACTTCATTGCCCGCGGCGGCCGGGCGGAAGATCGTCGACGGATGAAGGACATCGCCTTTGTGCTGTACCCGGGCCTGACGATCCTGGACATGGTCGGACCGCTCCAGGTGCTCAGCGCGCTGCCCATGTTCGATCCGGAGTACCGGACCGTGGTGGTCGGCGAGGACAGGCAGCCGGTGGCCACCGACACTCCGCTCGGCGTGGCCGCCAGCCACACGTTCGAGGAAGTGCCCGCCCCCTACGCCGTGTTCCTGCCCGGCGGCGGCGTGCCGACCATCAGCGCGCTGGCCGACGAGAAGCTGCTCGGGCACGTCCGCTCGATGGCCTCCCAGGCGGAGATCGTCGGCTCGGTGTGCACCGGTTCGCTCATCCTCGGCGCCGCCGGCCTGCTCGAAGGCCATCGCGCCACCACCCACTGGATGTGCCGGCACCTGCTGCCCAAGTTCGGCGCCGCGCCGGTCGCCGAGCGCTGGGTCCGCGACGGCAAGATGCTGACCGCCGCCGGGGTCGCGGCCGGCATCGACATGGCCCTGTACCTCGTGCAGGAGCTGGCCGGCGAGGACGTCGCCCGCCAGGTGCAGCTGGCCATCGAGTACGACCCGCAGCCGCCGCTGGGCGGCATCGACTGGGACGAGGTGCACATCGCCGCCCGCAAGCCGATGGTCGACCAGTGGCTGCGGACGGGACTCGCCGATCATCCGAAGCTGCTGGCCGAGCTGCTCGGCTCGTAGTGTTGGGGGCATGAGCAAATGGACCACGGCTGACCTGCCCGATCAGACGGGTCGGGTCGCCGTGGTCACCGGGGCCAACACCGGGGTCGGCCTGGCCACCGCCCGGGCGCTGGTCAAGGCCGGCGCCACCGTGGTGCTGGCCTGCCGGGACCAGGACCGGGCCGACGCCGCGGCCGCCGAGGTCGGCGGCGAGCCGGTGCTGCTGGACCTGGGCTCGCTGGCCTCGGTGCGGGCCGGCGCGGAACGCATCGCCACCGCGCATCCGCGGATCGACCTGCTGATCAACAACGCCGGCGTGATGATGACGCCGCGCGGCCGCACCCAGGACGGGTTCGAGCTGCAGATCGGCATCAACCACCTCGGCCACTTCGCGCTCACCGGCCTGCTGCTGCCGGCGATGCTCGACGTGACCGGTTCGCGGATCGTCACCGTGTCCAGCAACGCGCACCGGACCGGCGAGATCAACTTCGAGGACCTGAACTCCCGCGACCGATACCGGCCGATCGCCGCCTACGCCCAGTCCAAGCTGGCCAACCTGCTGTTCGCCTACGAGTTGCAGCGCCGGCTGGCCGCCGCCAAGGCCCGGCCCATCTCGGTGGCCGTGCACCCCGGCTCGGCCCGGACCGACCTGGCCCGGGACAGCCCCCGCGTGGTGCGGTGGCTGTTGGGCTCGCCGCTGATGTCGTGGATGGTGCAGGACAGCGAGCAGGCGGCGCTGCCGACGCTGCGGGCCGCGACCGATCCGGCCGTGCGCGGCGGCGACTACTACGGGCCCGACGGCTGGAACGGCTTCAAGGGCCATCCCGTGCGCACCGCCTCCGCGCCCCGGTCGCTCGACGCGGTGGCGGCGCGCCGACTCTGGGAGAAGTCGGAGCGCCTGACCAGCGTCGTCTACCGGTTCACAGATACGGCTGGGTGATCAGCTCCAGACCGTGGCCGGCCGGGTCGAAGAAGTACACGCCCCGGCCGCCGTGCTCGTTGTTGATCTCATCGGGCCGCTTCTGGAACGGATCGGCCCAGGTCTGCACGCCGCCGTCGACGAGCCGTTGCCGGGCACGGTCGAACAGCTCGTCGTCGACGAGAAAGGCGTAGTGGTGCAGCTGGATCTCGTCCAGCGGCGGGGCGGCGAACTGCAGCAGCACGCCGTCGTTGAGCTGGACGTTGGTGAACGGACCCCAGGACGGCGCCTCGGGCAGCTCGAACAGCTCGCGGTAGAAGCGGGCCGAGACCTCGCGGTCCTTGGCCGGGATGATGGTGTGATTGAACGACACAGGCACAGGAGATGCTCGCTTTCGGTTGTGGTCTCAACGGATCGGGGTTGTCGTCCCCGATCCGGAGGGCCACGCGAGCGCCCGGTCAGCGATCCACCGGATCGCCCTTCCGTGAATGGCGCAAGGCCGGTCCGGTGATCACGTGTTCACTCTAGCCAATGGTGGCAACCACAATATCCTCCCCGGTGGACGGCTTGAACCCGTCGGCGCGGCCGGCGAAGTACCGGTCGGCGATCTCCTTGCCGGACACGTTCGCCACCTCGGCGAAGCCGGCGTCCCGGGCCACGGCCAGCATCTCGGCCGGCCGGTAGAAGCTGACGAACGGGGTCTTCGAGGACCGGGCGCCGTTGAACGACATCGCCCGCCCCGGCTGGTCCTGCTCGTCGATCAGGTCGGGCTCCAGCAGGTAGGTCATCACCAGCGTGGTTCCCGGCGCGAGGGAGGCGACCTTGGCCAGCGTGGCCGCGTTCGCCTCCTTCGTCAGGTACATCGACACGCCCGTGGACGCGACGACGGCCGGCTTGGTCGGATCGAAACCGTTGTCCACCAACCGTTGCAGCCAGTCGTCGCCGGCCTCGAAGTCCACCGGGACCAGGTTCGGCACCGGATGGCCGATCTCGACCAGCCGCCGGCGCTTCCACGCCTGCGTCTGCGGCTGGTCGATCTCGAACACCTGCCGTTCGCCCGGGCGCCGCTGGGCGAAGGTGTCCAGGCCGGCGCCGAGGATGACGTACTGCTGGGCCGGGTGCCTGGCGACCAGGTCCTCCACGAACCGGGCCCGGCCGATGATCGAACCCCGGAAGCCCGCGGTGGCCTTGGGATCCATGTCCGGCCGGCGGCGCCAGTCGTCGTCCGGATCGGCCAGTTCGAGGCCGATCCGGTCCACGAAGACGTGCGGCGGCTGGTCGAAGTCCACGTGGATGGCGCGCCACAGCGCCACCCGCACCGCCGTGCTGTCGGGCCCGGTCACGTCGCCGGCGCCTGCAGCGTCCAGGTCCGCCCGTCCGGATCGCGGACGACCATTTCCCTGGTGCCGTAATGGGTGTCCTCGAACGGCGTGACGACCTCGACGCTCGGGTCCAACCGCACCTTGCTCTCGTCGGCCACCTTGAGCACGAGCTGCATGCTCGGCTCCTGGTCGGGCACCTCGGCCACGAACAGCGGCGGGCCGTCGTCGGCCACCAACTGACCCGAGTTGTGGTCGGTCTCGAAGTCGAGCCGGAACCCCAGGGCCTGGAAGAACTTCGCCGTCCTGCCCCAGTTATGGGTGGTCAGATAGACCGCCCCGATGCCGTCCGTTGTCATGCCGGTCCCTCCCCTTGCTCGTGCTGGCCGTGGGAGTCGAGGTAGGCCCGCAGCGCGTCGGCGACCAGCGCCGACAGCGACAGGCCCTCCTCCACCGCGTGGTGCTTGACCTGCTTGATCAGGCCGATCGGCAGGTACACGTTGAACTGCTTGACGTCCTCGCCCACACTAGGATGCTAGCATAGTAGCCATCACCAGGCCGAGCCCCCTCTCGTCGCCGGTGGTCCCGCCGGCCATCTTGTTCATCGTGTAGGCGAACGTGAGGCGGGCATTCATGTCGATCAGGGCCAGCGAACCGCCGGCGCCGCCCCAGTAGATCGTGTCCGGATTGGGCATCACGCCGCTGTTGACGGCGAAGCCGAGACCCCAGCGGATCTTCATGCCGAGGATCAGGTCCGGCCCCTCGACCTGCACCTCCAGCACCCGCCGGCAGCCCGCCTCGGACAGCAGCCGCTTGCCCTTGGCCACCCCGCCGTTGGCCAGCAGGGCGTGGATCTCGGCCACCGACCGGGCGTTGCCGTGGCCGCCGATGGCCGGGATCTCCGCGCCCCGCCAGGCCCTGGTCCGGGTGATCGCCTGGTCCAGTTCTGGATTCGTCGCCGCGTTGAGCTGGAGTTCGGTGCTGTCGGGGCCGAAGGGCGAGCCCTCGGGCGGCGCGATCAGGTCCGCCACCCGGCCGTCCTCCGACACCGGCAGCCCGATGTGGAAATCCGCCCCCAGCGGCTCGGCGATCTCCTCCCGGAACACCGTGCCCAGCGTGCGGCCGGTGATCCGGCGAACCACCTCGCCCACCAGGTATCCCTGGGTGATCCCGTGATACCCGCTGGCCGTGCCGGGTTCCCAGAACGGTTCCTGGGCGGCCAGCAGCGATGTCGTCTTCTCCCAGTCGTACAGGACTTCCGGGGTGATCGGCTCCCGCCAGCCGGACAGGCCGGACGAGTGGCTCATCAGCTGCGCGACCGTGACGGATTCCTTGCCGCCCGCCGCGAACTCCGGCCAGTACCGCGCCACCGGCGCCTCGAACTCCAGCTCACCGCGGTCGGCCAGCAACAGGGCGGTCAGCGCGGTCATGGTCTTGGTCACCGAGTAGACGTTGACGATCGTGTCCCGCTGCCACGGCCGGCCACGGGCCTCGTCGGCGAATCCACGCCACAGGTCGACAACCGTCTCGCCCTCGACCGTGACGCAGACCGAGGCGCCCACTTCGTCGTTTTCCTCGAATGCCTGACGCACCGCGGCAAAGCGGTCGTCGGCGAACCCCTCGCTAGTGGTCACACGGCGCAGTGTCCGGCCCCGCCGTCGCCGGGCTCCAGCGAATTTCCGCCGGCCCCCTGGGCCACCCGGCCGAGTCCTACGTCCAGCTGACCGGCAGCTTCCGCACGCCGTAGATGTTCTGGTGGCCGGGCCGCAGCTCGACCTCCCCGGCCAGCCGCAGCCTCGGGAACCTCCGGAACAGCGCCGGGAACGCGACCCGCATCTCCACCCGGGCCAGCTGCTGGCCCAGGCACTGGTGGATGCCGTGCCCGAAGGTCAGATGCCCGACGGCGTCGCGGCTCAGGTCGAGCCGGTCCGGGTCGGCGAACCGCGCCGGATCGCGGTTGGCGGCCAGCAGCGAGAACGTGACCGACTCGCCGGCCTTGATCAGCTGCCCGCTCAGCTCGACGTCCTCCAGCGCCACCCGCACCCCGGTGTGAGTGATGGTCAGGTAGCGCAGCAGTTCCTCGACGGCCTTGTCCGGATCGGCGTGCAGCGCCTCGACCTGGTCCGGGTTTTGCAGCAGGGCAAAGGTTCCCAGCGAAAGCTGGTTGGCAGTGGTGTCCAGACCGGCGCCCAGCAGGAACGCGCCGATGCCGGCCAGCTCCTCCTCGGTGAAGTCGTTGCCGACGGTCAGGTCGCTGAGCAGATCGTCGGTCGGCTCGGCGCGTTTGGCCACGACCAGGGTGGCGATGTAGTCCATCACCGCGGCGTAGCCGGCGAACATCTCCTCCTGCGCGGCGTTGGGGTCGAACATCGCCGCGATGAGCCGCTGGAAGGTCTCGCGCTCCTCGTACGGCACGCCCAGCAGCTCGCAGATCATCACCGCCGGCACGGGATAAGCGAAGTCCCGCACCAGATCCGCCCCCGGACCGCGCTCGGCCATGGCGTCCAGGTGCTCGGCGGTGACCTGCTCGACCCGCTCGGTCAGCTGGCGCATCCGGCGAACGGTGAACTTGCCGACCAACCGCTTGCGGTAGCGGGTGTGCTCCGGGGCGTCGATCCCGGTCATGTCGCCGGGCGGCGCCGGCGGAAACTCGCCCGTGTTCTCCGCGCCAGGCATCGGGTAGTGCGCCAGCTCGTACCGCGAGCTGAAGCGCTGGTCGCCCAACACCGCGCGGGCCTCGGCGTAGCCGGTGATCAGCCAGCCCTCGTGCCCGTCCGGATAAGTCATGCGCACCAACGGGTTCTGCGCTCGGATCTGGCCCAGCTCGGCGGCCGGGTCGAAGGGGCAGCCCTCGGCGCGGGTGATCAGGGCATCAGTCATGGACATCGCGGATTTCCTCTCAGTGGGCGTATTCGCGGTTGAACAGGCGCTTGGACCACAGGTAGCCGCCGAGCGCGATGACGGCGCACCAGGCCAGCGCGATCCACCAGTTGTCGCCGACCGGCTTGTCCGTCAGCAGTCCGCGCAGGGTCTCGATGATCGGCGTGAAAGGCTGGTACTCGGCGAACCAGCGCAGACCGTCCGGCATCGAGTCGGTGGGCACGAAGCCGCTGCCCAGGAACGGCATCAGCACCAGCGGCATGGGCAGGTTGCTGGCGGTCTCGACGCTCTTGGACACCTGGCCGAGCGCGACGGCCAGCCAGACCAGCGCGAACGTCACGACCACGAGGAAGCCGGCGGTGGCCAGCCACGCCCCGAGGTCCGCGACCGGCCGGAAGCCGACCAGCAGCGCCACGCCGATCACGATCGCCAGGCTGATCATCGCCTGGATCACGCTGCCCAGCACGTGTCCGGTGAGCACGCTGACGCGGGCGATGTGCATGGTCCGGAACCGGGCGATCACGCCCTCGGTCATGTCCATCGCGATGGAGATCGCGGTGCCCTGCACGGTGGCGGTGATCGTCATGATGATGATCGCCGGCGCGATGTAGTTGGCGTATGCGGAGCGATCCCCGCCGATGCCCGCGCCCAGCGTGCCGCCGAGCACGTAGACGAACAGCAGCATGAAGATGATCGGCATCCCGACCAGCATGAACGTCATCGACGGGTACCGGATCATGTGCTTGAGGTTGCGGCGCAGCATCGTCGCTGAATCACGCAGCGGATGGAATCTCAGGTCCACGGTGCTCATCGGGCACTCACCTTGTCCGGCCCGGTCAGGGCCAGGAAGACGTCGTCGAGATCGGGGGTGTGCACGGACAGCTCCTCGACGTCGACCCGGCCGTCGAGCCGGTCGATGAGCGTCTTCAACGAGTGCAGGCTGCCGTCGTTGGGCACCCGCAGCGCGAGGGCGTCGTTGTCGCGGGAGGCGTCGACCAGGAGGTTCATCGCCGTGTCCAGGCCGACCGGGTCGGCGAACCGCAGCCGCACGTGCCCGCCGGGGATGCGGCGCTTGAGCTCCTCCGCGGTCCCCTCGGCCACCAGCCGGCCGTGGTCGAGCACGCCGATCCGGTCGGCCAGCTCGTCGGCCTCCTCCAGATACTGCGTGGTCAGGAAGATCGTCACACCGTCGGCCACCAGGTCGCGGACGATCTGCCACATGCCCCGGCGGCTGCGCGGGTCCAGGCCCGTCGTCGGCTCGTCCAGGAAGATCACCCGCGGGCTGCCGACCAGCGTCATGGCCAGGTCCAGCCGGCGGCGCATGCCGCCGGAGTAGGTCGACGCGGGCTTGCCGGCCGCCTCGACCAGGTCGAACTGCTCCAGCAGCTCGGCCGCCCGCTGCCGCCCGGTGCGCCGGGGCAGGTGGTGCAGGTCGGCCATCAGCAGCAGGTTCTCCTGGCCGCTGAGCAGGTTGTCCACCGCCGAGAACTGGCCGGTGACGCCGATGGCCGCCCGCACCGCGTCCGGCTCGCGGCGGATGTCGTGGCCGTCCACCCGGGCCTCGCCGCTGTCGGCGTTGATCAGCGTGGACAGGATCCGGACCGTGGTGGTCTTGCCGGCGCCGTTCGCGCCGAGCAGCGAGAAGACGGTGCCGCCGGGCACGTCCAGGTCGAGGCCGTCCAGCACGACGTGGTCGCCGTACGACTTGCGCAGGCCGGAGACGGTGATCGCGGACATGGCCGTTCCCCTCAGGCCCGGTGGATGGTGATGGCGCCGAACGAGGTGTGCGCCTGGACCTTGACGGTCTCGTCGGACTCCTCGGGTCGGGCGGCGGTGTCCAGCTGGTTGTGCACCTGGCCGAAGCCGGTGTTCACCTCGAGCCAGGCGGCCGTGCCGGCCGCGATGCCGATCTTCAGGTCGCCCATCGCGGTGCCCAGCGTCACCAGGCCGCGGGCCACCTCGCCGACCCGGATGCTGCCGTTGGAGGTCTTGGCGTCCACACCCGCGCCGGCCCGCTCCAGCGAGATGTCGCCGTTGGCCGAGCGCACCCGCACGTCGCCGGTGACCGCGCCGATCTCGGTCTCCCCATTGGAGTTCTTCACCGTCAGCGAGCCGTCGACGTCGCCGACGCGGACCTTGCCCGAGCTGGTGCTGATCTCGGTGTTGCCGCCGGCCTGCTCCGCGCTGAGGTGGCCGGCCGAGGTGACCAGCCGCAGCGCACCCGTGCGCTCCACCTGGGCGCTGCCGGCGGCCGACTTGAACTCGCAGTCGCCGAGCCGGCCCGTGGCGTGCAGGTCGCCGACCGCCGTCTCGCCGTGCACCCGCGAGCCGCTGGGCAGCTCGATGGACACCTCGACGGACCGGGTCTTGCGGGAGAAGTCGAACATCCGCGGCTTCGGGCCGACGATGGTGAGCACGCCATTGCTGTAGTCGACGCGCACCTTGCTCGCGGCTTCCACGTCCGACTCGTCGGACAGCGTGCTGGGCTGGACGTCGACGACCGTGTCGGTGCGGTCGCTCGCGGCGATCCGCACGCTGCCGACGCTCAGGTCGAAAGTGACGGAGATCGGGTTGGGCGTCTCGAAAGTAGGCATGGCTGTCCCCTCGAAGTGTGTCGGTGAGGCGTCCCCGCAGGTCAGGGACGTGTGGGTGAAGTGATAGGGGCGCGGTCAGCGCACCCAGCCGGTCAGGCTCTGCCGGTTTCGCGGTGTGGTGGTGCGCGGCTGCTCCGGCCGCTCGGCGCGGTGCAGGCTGGTCGAGGCGGCCCGGACCAGCCAGGCGTTGACCGAGCGGCCCTCCTTGGCGGCCGCCTCCTCGATCTGCGCCTTGAGCGCCTCCGGCAGCCGCACGTTGATGCGGGAGCTGGGGCCGTCGTCGGAGATC
>Ga0307511_10000745_pt1 | contig 34761 bp, 26 predicted proteins | sample 13_EM_MG_FD_200266 | JGI IMG/M metagenome (GOLD analysis project Ga0307511, IMG submission 200266) | Populus trichocarpa ectomycorrhiza microbial communities from riparian zone in the Pacific Northwest, United States - 13_EM | ecosystem: Host-associated > Plants > Roots > Unclassified | place... | reverse complement strand
TCGATCTTGCCGATCGCGATGCCCTTGGACTCGAACATCTTCTTGAACTCTTCCGCCGCGCCGCGCCCGAAGTCGTTATTCACCACCAGGAAGTCGACCTTCTTGATCGCCGGGGCGAAGCTGCCCATGCGCGCGCCAAAGGCGGTCGCTTCCATGGTGGAGGTCGGCGAGATGCGGAAGATCCAGGGGTTGCCGGAGTTGGTGACCTTGGAGGACGAAGCGGTTTCGACCACCATCGGCACGCCGTATTCCATCAGCTTGGGCATGATGGAAAGCGTGAAGGTGGAACTCCACGCGCCCATCATCACCGGCACCTTGTCCTTCAGGATCAGCTTCTCGGCGGTGGCAACCGCTTCCTTCGGGTTGGACTTGTTGTCCTCGATGATCAGCTCGACCTTCTTGCCGAGCAGGCCGCCGTTGCGGTTGATCACGTCGGCGGCGATGCGCGCGCCGTTGGCGACGTAGTTGCCGGAGGCGGCCACCACGCCGGTGAGCGGCTGCGATACGCCGATCTTGATGGTTTCCTGCGCCTGCGCGGGCGCGGCCGCCAGCACGGGCAGGGCGGCGCACAGGGCAGCGGCAAGGCTGCGCGGCGCGGCCCAACTACGGGTCTTGGTCCACATGGTTGAAACTCCTCTTGGTTGGCGACGGGTTAACAGCAACGGGTTGCGGACAAACGACTGCGAAACAAAAACTGGATGCGGTTCACGCGCTGCCGCCCTTGGCCCACAGGCCGCGCCACCAGGCCTTGATCAGGGTCCAGAGGTCGATGGTCGAGGTGTCGGCGGCGGCGGGTTGGGGCGATGCGGCAGGAGCAGATGCGGAGGTCTGCGACGCGGGCGTCGCGTCGCCCGCGAGGGGCCCGGCGGCGGACGTCGCCGTTGCCTCAGGCGTTGTGATCGCCTCAGGGGCCGGCGCCGCGGCAGCTTCTTGCGGCAGGCGCGCCTGCAGGTTGTCGGCAAACTGCTTGGTGAGGGTCTCGGCCAGCGCGCGCACGATGCCTTCGCGCGAGAACTGCGCCAGCGCGCCGGTGATGGTGAAGTTCACCGTCACCGTGACCAGCGTGGCGGCACCTTCGCTGGCGAGCGCGAAGCCGGCCTCGCCCTTGACCCGGCTGTTGGTCTTGGCGTCGACCGCGCCACCGGAGAAGCCACCCTTTCTTCCTGCTTCGTCCAGGGTCAGGCGCCCGCGCCCGGCAAAGCCGGCGGCGATCGGGCCGAGCTTGACGCGGAACATCAGGGCGATGCCTTCTTCGTTCTCCGGCTTGGCCGCGTCGATCGAAGCGCCGGGCAGGCACTCGACCAGCAGGCCCACGTCGTGAAAGGCCTGCCATACCGCTTCGAGCGGGGCAGCGAGGGAGAATTTCTGTTCAAGCTGCATGGCTGGTCTTCAAGGCGGCTCGTTCGCGCGCATGTTCGCGCAAGACCCGCTGGATCGCCGCCACGATGCCGTTGTAGCCGGTGCAGCGGCACAGGTTGCCGGCCAGTTCCTCGCGGATGCGCGCCTCGTCGGCCTCCGGCAGTCGCAGGGCGATGTCGCGCGCGGTGATCAGCATGCCGGGGGTGCAATAGCCGCATTGCAGGGCGTGCTCGGCGGTAAAGGCCTGCCGCAGTTGCGCCATCAGCGCATCTTCTGCGAAGGCTTCCAGGGTCTCGACGTGCTTGCCCTCGAAGCGCGCCGCCGACTGCAGGCAGGAACGCTGCGGGGCGCCGTCCACCATCACGGTGCAGGCGCCGCACACGCCGTGCTCGCAGCCGATGTGGGTGGCGGTCAGGCCGCATTGCTCGCGCAGCACATCGGCGAGGATGGCGCGGGGCTCGACCGAGAGGTCGAAACTGCGGTCGTTCACGTCCAGGGTGATGCGCACTTCGCGCACCGGCGGAAAGTCGAGTTTGAGACTCATGCGGCTGCCTTCGTGTGCATGTCTTGGGCGACCAGGCGGAGCATTTCGGCGAGCATCGCGACGCGCGTGTCGTCCAGGCCGGGCGCGGCTTCGGCGATCAGCTTCGCGCGGCCGGCCGCATCAAGAATCTCGTTCATCAGGCCGGCGCGGGCGTAGAGCTTGGGAGCCCCGTCAAGCGCACCGAACACCAGGCGCTCGGTGCCATCAAGCGGGTCATGCAGCGCGGCGGCCAGGGCGTGGGCGAATTCGCCGGTCTTGCGGCAGAACTTGCGGTAGGACCAGCGCGTGGCGCTCGAGCGGCGCGGCACGCGGATATGGGTGAGCAGTTCACCCTCGGCCAGCATGGTCTCGAAGGCGGCGGTCATGAACTGCGGGGCAGCGATCTCGTGCGAGCCGCTTGCCCCCATCACCAGCAGGCGCGCATCCAGCAGGGGCATGGTGCTGACCCAGTCGGCCGCCGGGTCGGCGTGGCACAGGCTGCCGCCGAGGGTGCCGCGGTTGCGCACCGCGCGGTAGGCGATGCCGCGCGCGACTTTTGGCATCAGACCATTCGACGGATCAGGGACCAGGCCGTCCTCGACCTGTGCATGGGTGGTCATGGCGCCGAACGTGACAAAGCGCTCATCCGACTTCACGCTGCGCAGTTCGGCGATCCCGTCGAGGTCGATCAAGGTCTCGGGCTGGGCCAGGCGCAGATTCAGCATGGCGCCCAGCGACTGGCCGCCGGCCACCGGTTTGCAGCCCCAGCCGCCTTCCTGCAAGGCTTGCACGGCGGCGGGCGCCGCGCTGCTTTTTTCGAGCGCGTAGGCAACTGCCTTCATGCGGCCGCCTTGGCGCGCGCCAGGGCGGCGAGAATGCGCGCCGGGCTGGCGGGGCACTCGGTGACTTCCGCGCCCAGCGCGGCGAGCGCGTCGTTGATGCCGTTGACGATCGCCGCGGGCGGGGCGATCGCCCCGCCCTCGCCCAGGCCCTTCTGGCCGAACAGGCTGTGCGGGCTGGGGGTTTCCATGTGGATGATCTTCACGTTCGGCACTTCACCGGCGCCGGGCATCAGGTAGTCGGCCAGGGTCGAGGCGAGCGGCTGGGCTTGCTCGTCGAACGGCATCTCTTCGTAGAGCGCGGTACCGATGCCCTGCGCCAGGCCGCCGATGATCTGGCCGTCGACGATCATCGGGTTGAGCAGGGTGCCGCCGTCTTCGCAGATGGCGTAGTCGAGCAGCTTGACGTTGCCGGTGGCGGTATCGACTTCCAGCGCGCAGGCGTGGCAGGCGTAGCTGAAGGTACCGGTGTCGGGCTGGGTCTTGTAGCCGACCACCACTTCCAGGCCGGCCGGGTCGATGGTGAGCGGCAGCTTTTGCGGCGCGCGGTACCAGGTGTAGGCAATCTCGGTAAGGCTCACATGCTTGTCGGTGCCGGGCAGGAACACCCGGCCGGCTTCGATCTTCAACCCGGCCGCGTCGGTCTTGAGCAGTTCGGCGGCAATCTCGGTCACGCGCCTGGCCAAGGCCTTGCATGCGGTGCCGACCGCGCCGCCCGCCATCACGGCGCTGCGCGAGCCCCAGGTGCCGGTGGAGTAAGGCGAGAGGGCGGTATCGCCGTGACTGACGCGCACGCGCTCGATCTCGATGCCGAGGATGGAATAGGCGATCTGCGCCATCGAGGTTTCCATGCCCTGGCCGTGCGAGTGCACGCCGATGCCGATTTCCAGGATACCGTCGGGCGTGAAGCGCGCCTTGCACTGCTCGTAGCCCGGCACCATCGGGATGCCCCAGCCGTGATAGACGGAAGTGCCGTGCGCGCCTTGCTCGCAATAGATCGCCAGCCCCAAGCCGATGCGTTTGCCGCCCTGCGCGGCGCCGGCGGGCGCGTTGTGCTCCTTCTGCTTCGCGCGCCAGGCCGGCCAATCGAGCGCGGCGATGGCCTGGTTCATGCAGGCGAGGTAATCGCCGGAATCGAACAGCTTGTTGGTGATGTTGGTGTAAGGCATGGCGCTGGCGGGCACCAGGCTTTGCGCGCGCAGCTCGTAGGGTTCGATGCCGACGGCGCGCGCGGCGGCGTCCATCATCAGCTCGATGGCGAAGCACACGCCGGTGCGCGCCACGCCGCGGTACGGCAGGATGGGCGGCTTGTTGGTGGCGGCCGAGCGGGTGTGGCACTTGTAGCGGTCCATCACGTACGGGCCGGGCAGGATGGAGCCGACCTGCGCGCCTTCCAGGCAGGCCGAGAACGGGTAGGAGGAGTAGGCGCCGGAGTCCACCACCGCGTCGCATTCGATGCCGACCAGGCGGCCGCTCTTTTCCACCTCGACGCTGATGTCGTAGGCATGCTCGCGGCAGTTGGCGTTCGCGGTCAGCTGCTCGCGGCGATCCTCCAGCCAGCGTACCGGGCGGCCGGTGTGGCGCGCCAGCCAGGCGCAGACGATCTCTTCGGGCAGCAGCAGGGCCTTGTAGCCGAAGCCGCCGCCGACGTCCGGCGAGATCACGCGGATCTGCCCTTCGTCCAGCCCCAGGCATTCGGCCAGGCCGGTGCGGTTGATATGCGGAATCTGCGCCGCCGAGTACATCACCAGCTGGTCCAGGCGCGTGTCCCACCAGCACAGCACGGCGCGGCCCTCGAGCGGCATCATGCACTGGCGCGAGGTGCGCAGCTTGCGGCTGACCTTGACGGTGGCGGCGGTGTTGTCGACGGCCTTCTTGTCGATATGGGTCTCGACAAAAATGTTGTTGGTCCAGTCTTCATGCACCAGGGTGCTGGAGGCCATCGCGCCATACATATCGGCCAGCACCGGCAGCTCTTCGTAATCGACCATCACCTGCGCGGCGATGTCTTCGGCGCGGGCGCGCGAGGGTGCGATGCAGGCGGCCACCGCTTCGCCGACGTGGCGCACCTTGTCCCTGGCGAGCGGCCATTGCGCGGACTTCTGGAAGCCGGGCAGCGCGGAGGGGGCGTAGATCGGCTTGACTGCCGGCAGGTCGTCCATTCCATACACCAGCGCTTCGCAGCCGGCCGGCTTCTCGATGCCGCGGATGCGCGCATGGGCCACCGGCGCGCGCACAAAGGCGACATCGAGCATGTCGGGCATGCGGATATCGCCGACAAACTGCCCTTGCCCGAGCAGCAGGCGCTGGTCTTCCTTGCGCGGCACGCGTTCGCCGATGCCGCGCCTGGTCGCATCCGCGACGGCGGCGACTTCCGCCGGCTCGCGCAGCAGTTGGGGCGCAATCGGCGCGTTCATGCGCGCGGCATCTCCGCGTTGACAAGAGAGGCGGCCAGACAGCTAAGGGATGCGCACAGGTTCGGCATGACTCCGCTTGGTGTTCACACGCCGGGATTAGGCGCCCTCGCATCAAAGCAACAGCTATGCCAAATTTTTTGATCCACATCAAAACACGCAGGCTAACTTCATGATTGATATGGTGAATCCATTTTCGAAAATTACGCGGTATACCCCTCAATAAGAAATACCGTGGTGCACAATGCCGTGCGAGTGCCCTGGCTGCGCGGCAAATGCCCAAGCCATGCTCAAATATGGGGCATACCCCCTTTCCCGGTGCGCACATAAATCATGCGATGCGGGTCGCGCGCCAACCAGGTGCGGGCCGGGAGGCAAGAAAAGAAGGCGCAAACGAGCAAACGAAAAGGGCGGCACATGGCCGCCCCGTACACCGCCGCGGCCCGGTCTAGGCAGCGTCGGCTTCGCGCAGGCGCAAGGGCGCCGCGCCGTGGTCGTTCTTGGCGTCCACAAGACGGATCAACTGGGCCAGCAGCACCTCGCGCTCCGCTTCGGAGAGGTGGTCGATGGTGCGCTCGTGGGCGCGATGCACCGCCGCCTCCATGCGCCGCACCAGGTTGCGCCCCTTCACCGTCAGCTTGAGCAGCTTGACGCGCCGGTCTTGCTCGCTCTGGCGGCGCACCAGCAGGCCACGCGCCTGCAGGCGCTCGATCACATCGGCAACATTGGTACGCTCCAGGCCGATTTCCTCGGACAAGCCCACCTGGTCGATCTCGCCGTGCTCGTTCAACGCCGTCATCAGGCTGTACTGCACCGGCGTGATGTTGAACTCCTGGGTTTCTTCCAGGAACAGCGCCGTGTGGATCTGGTGCAGGCGGCGGATCAAAAAGCCGGGGCGGGCGAGCAGCGCGGAACGGCGGCGCGCCTCTTCGATCTGTTTGCGGGCTTCGGCGGGGGTCAAGGTATGGGAACTGACGTTGGGAACGGCGCCCGGTCCGGGCGCTTGTGGGGAAGCCCATTTTCGCCCAAGCCCCGCGGACTGTAAACAGCCCGGTCCGCCGGCGCCGGGCACCAAAATAGGGGGCATACCTCTTTATTTGGTGCATGACCGCGTGGTGCTGTTGCCGGCCGGTACGGCATGGCATCCTTGCCACTTCATTAAACGGGGTATACCCCTCTTTTATCCAGGCTTTTTTCTGCCGAATTCCCCAAATAAATCAATTGGATGCCCGATCGCCATCCCAGCGTGATTATTTTTTTGGCACATCGATTGCTTGATCCGGGCATGTCAGGCGCCCTCAAGCGGCGCCCCAGCCGAATCGAAAGGAAGCCGCATCAATGTTTGATCTCGTCCTCACCGGCGGCCACCTGGTGGACCCCGCGCAAAACCTCGACGGCAAGTTCGACATCGTGATCAACGGCGGCAAGGTGGCGGCGATCGTCCCCGGTGGCCAGGCGGTGATGGCGCGCGAAAAGATCAGCGCGGCCGGCAAGCTGGTGATCCCCGGCATGATCGATACGCACGCCCATGTGTTCCAGCACGTCACCGGGCGCTTCGGCCTGGAGGCCGACATGTGCGGCGTGCATTCCGGCGTCACCACCCTGATCGACCAGGGCGGCCCCTGCTGCATCAACATGTCGGCCTTCGATGAATACGTGGTGAAGGCGAAGAAGTCACGCGTCTTCACCTATATGTCGGCCTACCTGGTGGGCGGCCTGGAAGGCCACTACTACCCTTCACTGTACAAGCCGGATTGCCTGGACGTCGAGGCCACCGTGAAATCCGCGCTGGCCTACCCCGAGATCGTCAAGGGCTTCAAGGCGCACGCGGAAGTCGGCGGCATGTCGCGCTGGGGCATGGAAGTGATGCGGATCGCCGCGCAGATCGGCAACGAAACCAGGCTGCCGCTGTACATCCACTTCGGCCAGCTCTGGCCGATGCCGACCAAGGCGGAAGCGGCGGGCCGCGACCCCTACGACCCCGATGCGATCCTGCCGGACATCGTGCCGCTTCTTAAAGCAGGCGACATCCTGGCCCACCCGTTCACCCGCCACCCCGGCGGCTTCGTGAACCGCGAAGGCCAGGTGCACGGCATGGTGCGCGAGGCGCTGGACCGCGGCCTGAAAGTGGACGTGGGCCACGGCTCGCACTTCAGCTTCAACATGGCGCGCATCGCCCTTGACGCCGGGATCATGCCGCATACCCTGGGCGCCGACACGCACGGCTACAACACCCGCGTGCCGCCACCTCCCGGCACGCCCGAGCAGCACTCGGACCAGGAGCACATGTTCTTCGGCAAGCAGCGTTTCTCGCTCGCCTCGGCGATGACCTCGATGCTGGCCCTCGGCATGCCGCTCGAGTACGTGGTGCGCATGGTCACCTGCAACGTGGTCGACGTGTTCGGCCTGCCTGCCGGGCTGGGCACGCTCAAGGTCGGCAACCCCGCCGACATCAGCGTGCTCAACGACGAGCGCGGCAAGTTCGCCCTGCGCGACAACGAAGGCACGCAGCTGGTGGCCGACCGCGCGCTCACCCCAAGCTACTGCCTGCTGGCCGGCAAGCGCTACGAGGCGAACGCGGCCATCCTGCCGCCGGTCGAGAAGCTGGCCGCGTGAACGCGCGCGACCAGGCCATCCCCGGTGCCGCGGCGCTGGCTGCTCCATTCAGCGGCGCGCAATGGCTGGACGTGCAGCCGCGCCACGCCTGCCTGCCGCAACTGGACGCCCACGTGCTGCTGCACGCCGGCCCGCCCTTCAGGGGCGCGGCGCCCGTGCCGGTACGCCAGGCCGCGATCCAGGCGATGCTGTTCGAAAAGCTCGCCCCCGATGCCGGCGTGGCGCAGATGCTGCTCGCCAGCGGCGTGGTGCGCCTGGAGCCGGCGCAAAATCACGGCATGGTGACGCCGCTGGCGCAAGTGGTATCGCACTCGATGCCGCTTGCGGTGGTCGGCGATGCGCGCCTGAAAGCCTATGCCCCCTTGAGCGAAGGCCCGGCGCCCGCGCTGCGCTTCGGTTCGCTGGAGGCCGCGACATTGCAGCGCCTGCAGGAGATCAGCGCAGCCGCCACGGCCTTGCGCGCCTGCGTGCGCGCCGCACCGGTGGACCTGGCCGCGCTGATCGAGACGGCGCTGGTCAATGGCGACGAATGCCACAGCCGCACCGGCGCCGCCAACAATGCACTGCTTGAAGCGATGGGCGGGCTGGATGCCGGGACGCGCAAGCTGGTCGCCGGCAACCCCGGCTTCGTCCTGCCGGTGATGATGGCCGCGGCCTGCTGGGCACTGCACAAGCATGCCGCGCCGGTCTCGATGGCGGGCGGCAACGGCATCGAGTTCGGCCTGCGCCTGCGCGGTGCCGATGCGTGGCGCGGCACGCCCGCCACCGCGCCGACCGGGACGCGCTTTCCCGCCCATCCCGCCGCCACCGTGCTGGGCGCGATCGGCGACAGCGCCGTGCTCGACTTCTGCGGCCTGGGCGGACAGGCCTTGCCCTTCGCCCCGGCGCTGCTCGAGGAATGGAAAGGGATTCTTCCCTTCGACGCCGCACGGCGCCGGCTCTCCATCATCGATGACGAGAGCGGCGCGGTCGATCCGCGGCGGGTGCGCGCATCAAGCCTGGCCCCCATCGTGCACCTGGCCATGCTGGACCGCGGCGGCACCGGCGGCCTGCTCGGCCGCGGCTTCTACATTCCCCCCGTCGAACTGTTCAATACGTAATACGGCCAACTCCCATGAATGCAATCGAAGACTCCGTGGTCATCGTCACCGGCGCGGCCATCGGCATCGGCTACGCCCTGGCGCAGCGCCTGGCCGAGCGCGGCGCGAAAGTGATGATCGCCGACCGCGAAGGCGCGCAGGCCGCCGCCGACAAGCTGACGCAACTTGGCCTGGCCGCAGGCGCCTGCACCGTCGATGTCTCGCAGCCCGAGCAGGTCGAGGCAATGGTACGCGCCACCGTCGGGAAGTACGGCCGCGTCGACAGTCTCGTCAACAACGCCGGCATCTACTCCACCCTCAAGCCCAAGCCCTTCGAGGAGCTGGAAGCCGAGGACTGGCGCCGCGTGTTCGACGTCAACGTGATCGGCGTGTTCCTGTGCTGCAAGGCCGTGCTGCCGGAGTTCAAGAAGGCCGGCGGCGGGCGCATTGTCAACATCTCCTCCGGCGTCGCCTTCAAGGGCAATCCCTGGATGGCGCATTACGTCGCCAGCAAGGGCGCCGTCGTCTCCATGACCCGCTCGCTCGCCACTGAACTGGGCCGCCATGGCGTGCTGGTCAACAGCGTCGCGCCCGGCTTCACCTTGAGCGAAGGCGTGAACCGCAACGCCGAGCTGGTCGCCGGCGTGAAGGAACCTTCGCTGCGCAACCGCGTGCTGGCGCGCGACATGCTGCCCGAGGACCTGGCCGGCGCGGTCGAGTTTTTCTGCGGCGCGCAGTCTTCCTTCATCACCGGGCAGACCCTGGTGGTGGACGGCGGCGCGTATTTTCACTGAAGGCTCGCCAAAACCCGGCGACACGAAACAGGTCACGATCATGCGCACCACCATTCCCGTCATCGACCTCGCCCCTGCCCTGCATGGCGGCGCCGCCGAGCGCCTGGCGGTGGCGCGCGAGATCGACTCGGTCTGCGCCGAGACCGGTTTTTTCACCATCCGCGGCCATGGGGTCTCGCTCGATCTGATCAAGGCCTTGCGCGACAAGGCCAGCGCATTTTTCAACCTGCCGCTGGCCGCCAAGCTGCAGGCCCAGCCCAAGGTCGCGTCCACCCCGCGCGGCTACCGTGCTTTGGGTTTCGAAGCCCTGGCCCTGGGCAACGCCGACGCCGCCCCGCCGGACCTGAAGGAGTACTACCACTTCGGCCGCGAGTCCTGGCCCGATGAGCCCTACTACACCAGCGGCGAGGGGCAGCGCTACTTCATCCCCAATCTCTGGCCCGAAACGCCAGCCGGCTTCAGCGAGGTCGCGGCGATCTACTACAACGAGATGGACCGCCTGACACGCGCCATGATGCGCCTGACTTCGCTGGCCCTGAACCTCGATGAGCATTTCTTCGAGGACAAGATCGACCGCCACATCACCGCGATGCGCATCAACTACTACCCCGCGCAAACCGAGGCCCCGAAAACCGGGCAACTGCGCGCGGGCGAACATACCGACTACGGCCTGCTTACCATCCTCAACGGCGAGAACACCGCCGGCGGCCTGGAGGTCAAGACGCTCGACGGCCGCTGGATTCCGGTCGAGACCGAGCCCGATACCTTTGTCGTCAACATCGGCGACCTGTTGATGCGCTGGACCAATGACCGCTGGATCTCCAATACCCATCGCGTCGTCAATCCGCCGCAGGCCCGGGGCAGCGCGCAGCGCATCTCGATCGCCTTTTTCCACCACCCCAACTACGACGCGCGCGTCGAGTGCATCGCCCCACCCGGCGAAGCCAAATACCCGCCGGTGCTCTCCGGCGAGTACCGCGACCTCAAGTACCGCCAGACCCGGGTATAGGTCCGCCCGGAGCGCATTCCAGTGCGTGTCAGCGCGTCCCGACAAACCTCAACGCTTCGCCGGCCCCGCCAGCTTGACCAGGCTGCGCGCCGCCTCGCGGTCGCGTTTCAAGAACGCCGCGAATTCCTGCGGCGTGCCGGCGGCAGTCTCGACATAGTGCGACTCCATCAGCTCGATGAACCCGGGGTCGCGAAACACGCCCACGAAGGCCGCGTTCAGCTTCGCCACCACCGGCGCGGGCGTATTGGCGGGCGCCGCCAGGCCCCACCAGGTGCGCGCCGGAAAGCCACCCAGCCCGGCCTCGGCCATGGTAGGCACCTGCGGCAGCTGCTTGACGCGCTGCGAGGCCGCCACGGCGAGGGCGCGCAGCTTGCCCGCCTGGATCAGGCCGATGAAATTGCCCATGCCCATCTGGCCGATCTGGATCTCGCCACCGGTCAGTGCATTGGCGATCGGGCCGCCGCCCTTGTAGGCGATGCCCATCACGTTCGATTTCCATTCGCGGTTCAGCCAGGCGACGAACAATTCCTGCAGCGAGCCTTCCCCCAATGTGCCCAGGTTGACCGCCGCCGGGTTCTTCAGCGCATAGGTCTTGAGCTCGGCCACCGAGTTCACCGGCAGCGAAGCCGGCACCACCAGCCCTTCGGTGACGAAGAACAGGTGCGTGACGGGCGTGAAATCGCGCTCCGGGTCATAGGGTAGCTTGTCGATGGTGTAGGGGTTGTAAGACATGATCGAGTGGTACACCGCGCACACCGTGTAGCCGTCCGCCGCCGCCTTCGCGCAGGCCTCCGCGCCGATCACCCCGCTCGCCCCCGGGCGGTTGTCGATCACCACCGGCTGCCCCAGTTTTTGCGAGAGGGACGCGTTGGCGGCGCGCAGCACCACGTCGGTCACGCTGCCGGCCGCGATCGGCAGCAACAGACGGATCGGCTTGTTCGGATACTCGCCCTGTGCCATGCCTAGCCCGGCACCCAGGGCCAATGCAATTGCAACGCCGGCGCGCAGGGCGCGCCCCAACCTCTTGCTCATGTCTGTCTCCGGATTTTGTGACTGCGTTTTATGACCGCGACCAGCGCGGGGGACTACGGGTGAAACTCAAGGAAACGTTGAACAAGTCCCGAAAACAGGAAGATGCGCGGCGCGCCTCTCTCTGAAATCGGGGGTTGCGAAACGCAAGTGAGGGGGGCGTAGCCCACTTGATCAGTATTTCCTCAATACAATCCCGACGCGCTGCCCGCCTTGGTATCCAGCACGTCGATGATGCGGCCGAACTGCGCGTCGTCCTCTTCCATGTAGCGCGCGAAGTCCTCGCCATGCCGCCAGCGCAGGGTGAAGAAATTCGCCGCCGCCTCGGCCTGGAATTCTGCGTCGGCTTCGACCTTGCGCAAGGCCCCGATGTACTCGTCGCGGATCGCTTGTGGCAGAGCGCGCGGTGCCACCACACCGCGCCAGTGCGCCACCGACCAGGCAATGCCGATCGCTTCCATCACCGTCGGCACTTCGGGAAAGCCGGGATGGCGCCGGTTTTCCATGGTCGCCAGCGCCCGCGCCCGGCCGGCGCGCAGGGGTCCGCGCGCATCGGTCATGGTGATCGGCGCGACCATGGCGCGGCCTTCCAGCACATTGGCCAGGCCCTGCTCGCCGCTGTAGGTTTCGATCCACCGCGCCTTGGACGGTGCAATGCCCGCCGCGTGCAGCAGGCCAAGGAGGGAGAATTTCCAAACGCTGAAGTCCGGCCCGCCGGAACCGGTCACCGGCCCCTGCCGGCAGGCTTCGATGAACTCGGCCAGGTCGCGATACGGCGCCTCCGGCGCCACGATGATCGCCGAGGATTCCACGAACGGCACCGACAGCGGCGTGTAGTCGCGGGGAGTCAGCGGCGTGACGTTGTGATGCCAGTGCATCATGCCGATCTCGCCGGTGATCAGGCCGATGGTCTTGCCGTCCGGCGCGGCCTGCGCGATCGCGGTGTGGCCGGTGACCGCGCCGGTGCGGTTCACCACATTGACTTCGCGGCCCAGGTGGCGCCCCAGATACTTGGCGGTCAGGCGTGCGCGCTGGTCGCTGCCGCCCCCTTGCGGGTAGGGCAGGATCATTTCGATTGCGGTATCGGTCATGGCGCCAGTCTTCCCCTGCTAGTCTTCCCCAACTGCTCTCGCGTCTGCCCGCTTACTCGGGCAGCAGCCCGATTTCCTTGGCCACCTGTCCCCAGCGCGTGCGTTCGTCGTTCAGGAAGGCGCCGAACTTGTCCGGCCCGCCCGGCTCGACGATCGGGCCGACGGTGAGAATGCGCTCGGCGATTTCCTTCTCGCCCAGGAGCGTGGTCACTTCGCGGCTCATGCGCGCGACCACGTCCTTCGGCGTACCGGCGGGGGCGACCACGCCGAACCAGCCGACCATCTCGAAGCCGGGCAGCATCTCTCCCAGCGCCGGGGTCTGCTCCCAGCCGGCCAGGCGTTTGGGCGAAGTCACCGCGAGCAGGCGCAGCTTGCCCTGCTTGACCAGTTGCGCGGTCGATGCCAGGTCGGCCACCGCCGCATCCGAATGCCCGCCCAGGAGGTCGGTGATGGAAACACTCACCGAGGCGTAAGCCACCAGGTTCGCCTGCATTGCGGCGCGCGCATTGATCAGGCGCGCGATGATGCCGCCAAAGGTACGCGGGCCTTCGTTGGCCAGCGCCACCTTGCCCGGCGCCGCCTTGGAGCGCGCGATCAGATCCTGCATCGAGGTGATCGGCGAATCGGCGCGCACCAGCACCGCGAACGGGCTGGTTGCCACGAAAGCGACCGGCACGAAGTCCTTCACTGGATCGTAGGGCATGGTCTTGAACAGGAAACTGTTGGTGACCAGCGCCGCGGTGGTGGCGAAGTAGAAGGTGTAGCCGTCCGGCGCCGAGCGCGCGGCGGCCTGCGCGCCGATCACGTTCTGCCCGCCGGGCTTGTTGTCGATCACGATCGCCTGGCCCAGCCTGGTGGTGAGCTTGTCACCGAGCAGGCGCGCAACATTGTCCGGCCCCGAGCCGGGCGGCTGCGAAAGTATCCACTTGACCGGCTTGTCGGGCCACGCGCCTTGCGCCCGGGCGGGCAGGCCGTTCAGCGCGGCCATGCCGCCGGCCGCCATTGCGGCATTCAGGAAATCCCTGCGATCCATCTCTGTCTCCTCGTTCAAATCCGCTGTTGCGCCTGCTTCGTTGTAGTTGCCGTCACTACAGTTGCGACCTCAGTTGCGTGAACAGGTCTTTCAGTTGCGCGGCGTCGTTCGCTACGCCATATACATAGTGATCGGGCCGCACCAGCGCCGCCGCGCATTGCTGTTGCGCGAACCAGGCGGCAAGCACGCCTTCGGTCTCGGTGCAATCGGCCGAGCCCAGGGCCAGCACGGTGAGCGATACCGGCGCATCCACCGCGTTCGCCTGCAACGCGGCATCCTTCAGCACCAGGCGCCAGCCGGTGCCGGCGGCCTGATCCATGCGCACCGCCTCCCCTGCGCGCAGCAGCCAGGGCTGCGGGAACAAGGTACCGCGCGCCACCTGCGCCTGGGCGGTGATCAGCCCGGCGGCCAGCGCCGGCTGCACGTTCTGGCGCGGGATCGGCTTGACCTCGCCGCCGCATTCCTCCAGCAGACGCGCGTCGCGCTCGCGCGCCTGTTGCTCGTCGCGCTCACCGATCATCTGGCCGACGTGCTTGATGCGGGTCGTCAGTTCGGTGACGTGTCCCTTGCGTTCCGGCCCGTAGGTATCGAGCAGCGCCTCGCTCGCCGCGCCCTTGAGAACGGCGGCCAGTTTCCAGGCCAGGTTGGACACATCGCGCACGCCCTGGCACATGCCCTGCCCCAGGAACGGCGGCTGCTGGTGCGCCGCGTCGCCTGCGACGAACACGCGCCCGGCGCGCCATTTGTCCGCCACCAGGGCGTGAAAGCGGTAGCTGGCCTGGCGCCACAGTTCGGCATCGTCCGGGGTGATCCAGCGCGACAGCAGCTTCCAGGCGCCTTCAGGGGTGGCGACTTCCCTGGGGTCCTCGCCCTGGTTGATCGAAATCTCCCAGCGGCGGTGGTTGCCCGGCCCCATGATGAAACTGGAAGGCCGCGAGGGTTCGCAATACTGCACACTCACGTTCGGCAGCTTGGCCAGGCCCTTGTCGTTGACGCGCACATCGACCACCAGCCAGGGCTCGTCGAAACCCAGGTCCTGCAGACTGATGCCGGCCAGCTCACGCGTGGTGGAAGAGGCACCGTCGCAGGCGATCACGTAGCGCGCGCGGATGCTGCGCGCCGTACCGTCTTCCTCCTTGACTTGCAGGGTTACACCCTGCGCGTCCTGCGTGAGTCCGGCGAGGGTCACGCTCAGCTCCACCTTCACGTTCGCCAGGCCGCGCACGTGCTCGCGCAGGATGCCTTCGACCGGCGGCTGGGTGAACACGATCGAGGGCACATAGCCCATCGGGTAAGGCGGGGCCACCGTCGACATGCGGCGGATCAGCTGCCCCTCGACGCCGTAGTAGCAGGAGTCGGTGAAGGGCTCGGTGTAGGGCGCGATCGCGTCCACCACGCCGAGCTGCTGGAACACGCGCATGATCTCGTGGTCCAGCGCGATAGCGCGCGGCTTGTCGTAGACCTCGCGCGAACGGTCGCATACATAGGTGGACAGGCCGTAGCCGCCCAAGAGCCCGGCGGCCACCGCGCCCGAGGGGCCGAAGCCGATCACGGCGACGTCGTGAATTTTTTCCTGTGCGGACATGGGGATCAGGCCTTCACGCTGACGCGGGCCCGACCGTGCGCGCCATCAGCGCGCAGGGAAAGCGAACACATGAGAACTCCGTTGAATCGGTACGGGCGGTGTTTCGGGCCGGCGCCGTTCAGCGCACCAGCCCGTCGGCAAAGCCGATCTGCTTTTGCGCCTGCTTGAGGTTGGCCGAGGGCGGCAGCGAGATGCCCCAGTGATCGATGCGGCCGGTGGGCCACTTCCAGTCCTCCGGGGCACCGGTCTTGTAGCTGTCATCGACCTGCTCGACCTCGGCGGTGTACTCGATCACAAAGCCGGCGGGGCCGACGAAATAGTTGAACGCGTTGTCGCCGGGGCCGTGGCGGCCCGGACCCCACTCGATGGCGAAGCCGGCGTCCTTCATGCGGCCGCCGCCGCGCATCACCGAGTCCAGGTCGGGCATGACGAAGGCGATGTGGTTCAGGCAGTCGTTGTCGGCATCGGCCAGGGCGATGCTGTGATGGTCGCCGCTTGGCTTGGTGGGGATGCGCAGGAAGGCCATGATGCGGGTGCGGTCCGAGAGCCTGAAGCCGAGCGCTTCGTAGAAGGGCTGGGCTTCGGGCACGCTATGGCTGTTCATCACCGTATGCGCCAGGCGCAGCGGCCGGTCGCGCACTTCCTTCGCATCGGCATGCCGGGTATCGCCATGCACAAAGCGCAGGATGCGGCCCTGCGGGTCGCGCACGATCACCGCCTCGCCGCCACCCGGCTCCTGCACCTGGGCGCGCGGCGCGAGCACCGTGCCACCATTGGCCGCCGCGACTTTCGCGATCTCGTCCAGTGCTTCGCTTGAGGGCGAGCGGAAGCTCACCATGCGCATCTCCGCCTTGGCGCTCGGGTAGAGGGCGAGCAGATGATGGTCCGCCCCGGTGCCGCGCAGGTAGACCTTATCGCCGTCGCGGGCAGCGACGCTCAGGTGCCAGGTATCGGTATAAAAGCGTTCGGCGGCCGCCACGTCGGGCAGGCCGATTTCCACGCTGCGCAGCGCGCTGACCAGGGATGCTTGCATTTGCCTACTCCATGGGTTCTGGCAGGGCACGAAGCCCGGCCTTGGAATGATTCAAAGTATACATAAAAACTTGTTGTCTGCAATTTTTATGTATATTCTTTGGTGCATAATCGGAATGCGACCCTAGCTTGCGACCCCATTAGAATCCCCCGATGCCCAAACTCGCCCTTGCCGCCAGCGGTTCGGAAACCCTGGCCACCAATCTGTACGACCGCATCCGTGCCGATGTGCTCGCCGGCAAGCTCGAGCCCGGGCGCAAGCTGCAGATCGAGTTTTTGTGCGAGCGCTACAGCGCCGGGCAGACGCCGGTACGCGAGGCGCTGAACCGCCTGACCAGCGACGGCCTGATCGAGCGCCGCGAGCAGCGCGGCTTCGCCGTCACCGAAGTGAGCGCGGCGGACCTGAAAGAGATCACCAAGACGCGCTGCTGGCTGGAGGAAGTTGCCCTGCGCGAGTCCCTCGCCAACCGCACCGCCGCCTGGGAGGAAGAACTGGTGCTGGCGCACCACCGCCTGGCGAAAATACCGCGCTCCGGTTCCACCGAAGGCTATGAAGAAAACCCCAGTTGGGAAGCCCTGCACAAGGCCTTCCACCACGCGCTGATCGGCGCCTGCCAGTCGCGCTGGCTGATCACCTTTTGCGAACAGCTCGCCGACCAGCTGTATCGGTACCGGCAACTTGCCGTGCATCGCACCTACCCGAACCGCCACGAACGCGTCGAGCACCAGGCCATCGTCGACGCGGTCCTGGCCGGCAATGCCGACGAAGCGGTACGCCTGCTTTCCGCGCACTACCGCGAGACCGCCGACATCATCCTCGCCGACGCCAGGCTGTTCGCCAAGCCGGCAGCTTAGGGCCGCGGCGGTTTTGCCGCCGTGATCTACGCCGCCGGCCGGACCATCGTCCCTCAGGCGATGCCCAGCATCCGCGCCGCATTTCCGCCCGCCACTTTGGCGAGATCCTCGCCCGCCAGTCCGCAGCCTCTCAGCCAGCCCATCGGGTCCTTCTCGCCTACGGGATAGTCGCTGCCCATCACGATGCGGTCCGCGCCGACACGCTCGATCAGCACCTTGAGCACTTCCGGATCGTAGACACAGGAGTCGTAGTGGAAGCGCTTCAGGAATGAACTGGGGCTCTGCCCGTCCATGTTGCGCACGGTGTCGGGCCGGTTCGCGGTGTTGCGGTCCATGCGGCCCATGTAGTGCGGGAAGTAGCCGCCGCCATGGGCCATCACCACGTTCAGCCTGGGGAACTTGGTCATCACCCCTTCGTAGATCATCGAGGCCATGCACTTGGTCTCCTCGATCGACTGGCCCGCGGAGTTCCACAGGGCGTAACGCTGGAACCAGGGGTCGCGCACGCCTTCCGGGTGAATCCACGCGGTGACGCCACGCTCGGCCAGCGCGCCCCAGAACTCGTGGAACACCGGGTCGCCCATGTAGACGCCGTTGTAGCTCGACGAGAGGTTGGCGACCTTCAGGCCCAGTGAGAGCGCGCGGTCCAGTTCGCCCAGCGCTGCCTGCGTGTCCTGCATTGGCAAGACGAAACTGCCGATGAAGCGCCGCGGGTGCGCGGCGACCCAGGCGGCGGCCGCATCGTTGCTGACCTGGCAGAGGCGCAAATCGGTGGCGGCATCGGCCCACGAGCTGCCCTGCAGCACGGTGCTGGAGGTGATCACCGCCATGTCGATACCGCGCGTGTCCATGTCCTCGATTTCAGCTTGCGGGTCGAACATGCGTTCCATCAGCGCCTGCGCGCCGGGGCGCGGCGCTTTCGCGGGGGTGGCGCCGAAACCGGTGAACACGGTCTTGTTGGTGGCGGCATCGAATACTTCGCGCTCCAGCATGTGGGCATGGAAATCGATCACCAGCGGGCGGACGGTAGAGGAAACAACTACGGAGGAAGCGACTGCGGACATGGAGAGCCTGTTTCTTGAAAATCGGGCCACATGCGGGCTGCGTGCGGCAACTTATCTTGTATATATTATCCGCCGTCCATGCAAAAAATATATAAATTCTCGCGTCTTGCGTAGAATACGCGGCATTAGCGGCGCCCCGGATATTGCAAGGGGCGCTGCCCGCGGTTGCGTGTGCAGTTGCACCCGCCGCTACGCTACGACGACCCAAATTCGAGGAGACATCATGTCCTTAGCCCGCCCGGCGCAAGGCTTTACGCGTTTGCGTGTGCCTGTGCTTGCACTTACATTGAGCGCGCTTGCGTGCGCCGCCGCTTCCAGCAGCGCCCTCGCCCAGGCCTACCCCACCAAGCCTCTGCGCATCATCGTCGGCCAGGGCGCCGGCGGCGGCATGGACACCCTTGCCCGCCTGGTCGGCACCAAGATGGCCCAGGGCCTGGGCCAGCCGGTGATCGTGGAAAACAAGGCCGGGGCGGCCGGCATCATCGCCAGCGAATTCGTGGCGAAAGCCCCGGCGGATGGCTACACGCTCTTGATGGCGCCGATCGGCAATATGGTGTTCGTGCCCATCCTCAAGACCAAGCTGCCATATTCGCCGACCAGGGACTTCACGCCGGTCTCGATGGTCGCCACCTTTCCGCTGCTGCTGGTGGTGAACGCCAAGACGCCGGTCAAATCGGTGCAGGAACTGTCCGCCTTCATGAAGGCCAACCCGGACAAGTCGAACTACGGCGGCTCGGGCGCGGCCTTCCAGTTCCCGGTCGAGCTGTTCCGCGTGCAGACCGGCGCGGCCGGCGAGTTCATCCAGTACAAAAGCATGAGCGAGACCATCACCGCCATCATGGCGGGCGACCTCTTGATGTCGATGGTCGATACCGGCCCGGCCAGCGCGTTCATCACCGACGGCCGCCTGCGCGCGCTTGCCGTCACCTCCCCCACCCGCCTGCCGGCGCTGCCGAACGTGCCGACCATGCGCGAGATCGGCATGCCGCAACTGGAGGTGCGCTACTGGGCCGGCATTTTCGCGCCGCCCGGCATGCCGCCGGAGATCGTGAAAAAGCTCGAGGCGGAGATCAACCGCGTGGTGAAACTGCCGGAGGTCGCCGCGCCGATGGCCTCGATTCAGGTCACGCCGACCGGCAGCACCTCCGAGGAGCTGGGCAAGGTGCTGGCGGCGGATCTGGCGCGCTGGAGCGAAGTGGCGAAAAAGGCGAATATCAAGCCGCTGGATTAGAGCCGCGCAGAGCGGGCTGTGCGTAATAAAGCGCAGGGAGCGGGCCGGGTGAAACGCGCCTAGCCCTCTCCTATTCATGTCAGGCCTGTTTATGTCAGGCCGCGTCCGGCGGCACCGTCATCAGCGCCAGGCGCTCGCCCCAATGGCGGCCCGCCAGCCAGGGGGCGAGGTCGATGTATCGCGCATCCACCGCGCTGACGCCGCGCCACGCCAGCGCGAGCATGCAGGAGAGTACCGGCGGCCCCGCTTGATTCGCACGCGCGAGGATGGGCGCGAGCGTGGGCATGCCGGTGCCGAGCATCAGGATCGCATCGACGTCGGTACGCGCCAGGCTCTCCAGCGTGGCGCCGGCGCTGGCCGCCGAGATCGAATAGATCGGGTGAAAGCTGCCGCCGGACATTTGCGCGCCCTGCACCGCCGCGACTTCGAAGCCTTGCGAGCGCCAATATGCGATGCTGGCCTCGGTTAAGGCCGCCGGGTAAGGCGAGGCCAGGCCGATGCGCCGCGCGTTCAGCTGACGCAGGGCATCGACCACCGCGGTGGCGGCGGTGAACACCGGCATGCGCAGGCGCGCGGTAAGGCGCTCCAGCAGGCGCGCCTCGCGCTCGCGCCCGGCGAGATAGGAAGAACCGGTGCAGGCCACCGCAAGCGCACCGAGCGGGGCGTTGCCGAACTGGTCGACGAAATCCTCAAGCCGGTCGAAATAATCGGCCAGGCGCTCTTCGATGGTGGCGCAGCCACTCGTCAGGCGCCCGTTGACCGCCGCCACGCCGGGCGGCAGCAAGGCCCAGAACTCGGGCTCCACCGTGGTGTTGGCCTGTGGGGTGAGCACGCCGATCAGGCCGCGCGATCCATATTCGAGAGGGGAGGTCACCGCCGCAATTTAGTGCGCGCATGCGCCAGCGTCAACAAGACATTTGCGCGTTTCAAACAGACATGGCCCCTTTGCGCGAACCCACGCGCGCCGTGCTTGACAGCAGGCGCGCGGCTCGCGGACGATGCTGACTCACCCATGCAAGCCTCGTCACGCCAACACCGCCGCCCATGTTGCTACATTTGCAATCCCCTTTGTATCGCGCCGCTTCCGCGACCTTGCGCGCCGCCCTGCCCTGCTTGCTCGCTCTCGGCTTTACCAGCGCCGCGCACGCGCAGGCCTATCCCGCGCGGCCGGTCAAACTCATCGTGCCGTTCGCCGTCGGCGGCTCGGGCGACCTGATCGGCCGCCTGCTGGCCGAGCGGCTCGGGCCCACGCTCGGCCAGACGGTGCTGGTGGACAACAAGGGCGGCAACGGCTCCATCCTCGGCACCGACCTGGCCGCCAAGGCGGCGCCGGATGGCTACACCCTGGTGCTGACCAACGGCGCGGCGATCACCACCGGACCGCTGATCGGGCAGAACGTCCCCTACAGGCCGCTCGACGATTTCAGGCACGTGATGCTGATCGGCACTTTCACCAACGCGCTGATCGTACGCGGCGAGCATCCGGCGAAGACCTTTCCCGCCTTCATCAACCTGGCGCGCGCCAACCCGGGCAGGATCAGCTACGGCTCCGCGGGCGTGGGCTCGGCGGGCTTTCTCACCGGCGAGCTGCTCAAGCAACTGGCGAAGATCGACATGGTGCACATCCCCTACAAGGGCACGGGCCCGGCGCTGACAGACATGCTGGGTGGGCAAATCGATGCGATGTTCAACGCACTGATCGCCGCCGCCCCGCACATCCGTGGCGGCAAGGTGCGGGCGCTGGCCATTACCGCCGAGCACCGCGACCCGGACTTTCCCGAGGTGCCGACGATGGCCGAGAGCGTGCCGGGCGCGGTGGGCGACGCGTGGTTCGGCATCGCGGTGCCGGCGAAGACACCGCCGGCGGTTGCCGAGCAGTTGCGCGTCGCGCTGGCGCGCAGCATGGAGGCACCCGAGTTCAGGCAAAAGCTGAACGCACTGGGCCTGGCGCCGCTGCCGCTGGGCCCGAAGGAACTGCTGACGTTCATCGACGCGGAGAACCGCAAGTGGGCGCCGGTGATCCGCGCGGCGAACATCAAGCCGGAATAAGCGCAGCCGCCGTTCGCGGACGTTTCAGGACTGCGCTACGCGTACGGCTTGGCGCCGTGCTGCGCGCACGATTTAGGACCGCGCTGCGCGCACGATTTAGAACCGCGCTGCGCGCAGTGTGGGGAGGCGTACCCCGCCCTGCCTTTCAGGTGATCGCCGCGGCCTCGCGCAGCCCTGAGATCATCGAGGTTTCGAGCAGATGCGCCAGCGCCAGTTGCGGGTCGCCCGCCTTGCGCTGCAGTTCGGTGAGCGCGGCGCGGCGTTGTTCGGCGCCGCGTTCCTGCATGCGTGCGCGGTTGCGTCCCGATTGTTCCAGTACGTGCTTGATTGCCACCGGGCGGCGCTGGCGCTCATAGAGTCCCAGCAGCTCTTCGCTCTCGCCGGCCCAGATGCGGCGCAGCTTGTCGGAGAGGTTGAAGGCGTCGTGGATGCCGCCGTTCATGCCCATGCCCCCGCTCGGGCTGTTGACGTGGGCGGCGTCGCCGGCCAGCAGCACGCGCCCGACCACGTAGCTGTTCACCACGCGCTGGTGAATGCGGTAGGGCCGCACTTCCAGCACTTCATACGGCTCGCCGCGCGGCACGATGCGCTGCAGTTTGCGCTCGATCGAATCCGGCGCGGTGGATTGCTCGACGCTCTCGCCTTCGTCCGGATACAGGCTGACGCGCCATAGGTCCGGCAGGCGCAGCAGGCTGAAGGTGCCCTGCTCGCTCCAGCAATAGTTGATGCAGGACAGGTGCGCCAGGTGCTGGTGGAACGGGAACGGCGTGGTCGCCAGTACCGTGGTCTCGGGAAACGTGTGGCCCTCGAATTCCAGGTCAAGGCCGGCGCGCACCACGCTTCGCGAGCCGTCAGCGGCAATCAGGTAGCGCGCGCGCCGCTCGGCCGGTACGCCGTCGGCGCCGCGCGAATGGACGGTGACACCGTGGGCATCCTGGGTGAAACCGGTGCAGGCCTGCCCGAAATGCACCTGCACGCGCGGCAGGTGGGTACGGATATGGGCGAGCATGAACTCGGCGAGTTTCCACTGCTCGCACTGCACGCGGTAAGGATGGGCGGTGTGGCCCTTGAGCACGCCCAGGTCGAACTCGGCGTATTCGCCGGTGGCATGCATGCGCACCTGCCAGGTCGGTGCGACCAGCCCGGCTTGAAGCAGTTGCGGCGTGATGCCGTATTCGTCAAGCAGGTCCAGCGTGGGTGGGTGGAAGGTGGAGGCGCGCAACTCGCGCGAGATGCCCTCGTCAGCTTCGATCAGCACCACGTCGATGCCGAAATGCCCCAGGCGCATTGCCAGCGCCAAGCCTACCGGCCCCGCCCCTACGATGACAACGCGGTTGTGTTCTTCCGGCGAACCTGCGTGCTGCATGGGTCGCGCCGCTTCGATGCGGCGTCCTGAGGATTGTGCTCAGGCAATTTAGTGTTGTCCGGTTGTTTCGTCAATAAGACATTTGACAATACATATGCCGGCGCGCGTGCCGGCCCGGCGACACATCGCGTCCCTGTTCAATCGACCTGCACCCCCGCGGTCCTGACGATCCTGGCCCATTTGGCGCCTTCGGCCTTGATGAATACGCCGAACTGTTCAGGCCCCATCGCCGTGTAGCGCAAACCCTCGCGGGCCAGCATTGCCTGCACGTCGGCACCGCGCATCACCTTGTCGACCTCGTCGGCCAGCTTCTTCGCCGTGGCCTGCGGGGTGCCGACAGGCGCCATGATGCCGGTCCAGTTACGCACCTCGAATCCTCCCAGCCCCGACTCATCCAGAGTCGGCACCACAGGCAGGGCGGCGGAGCGGCTCTTGCCCAGCGTCGCCAGCGGCACCAGCTTGCCGGCGTTGATGAACGGCAACGCAGTCTGCAGGGTGGCGAACGAAAGCGATACCTGACCGGCCACCAGATCGGCCAGCGCCGGTGCATTGCCCTTATAAGGTATGTGGACCATGGAAATGCCGGCGCTGGACTTGAACAATTCGCCGGCCAGGTGGCTGGTGGTACCGGTGCCGCCCGACGCGTAGGTCAACTCCCCCGGTTTGGCCTTGGCCTGGGCGATCAGTTGCGCGACGCTGCGCGCCTTGACGGCGGGGTTGACTACCAGCACCGTCTCGGCATCGGCAATGAAGGCGACCGGCGCGAAATCGGCGACCGGGTTGTAAGGCATCTTCGGATAAAGGGCGGCGTTGATCGCATGCGTGCCAATGGTGCCGACCACCAGCGTATAGCCGTCAGGCGTCGCCTTGGCCACCAGGTCCGCGCCGATATTGCCGCCCGCGCCGGGGCGGTTGTCGACGAAGACGGGCTGCCCGAAACTGCGCGCCATGTCGGTGGCGATCAGGCGCGCGAGTACGTCGGAATAGCCGCCGGCGGGAAAGGGCACGATCATGCGGATCGGTTTTTGCGGATAGCCGGCCGCGTCCTGCGCCCGTGCGCCGCCGGGTTGCGCAAGAGTCAGCATGACAGCAGCGGACAGGACGGCGCGGCAGGCGCGGGACAGGAGGCGGAAATGCGGTAACAGAATCATCGCGCCACCCGCTTAGAATTTCATCGCCGTCAGGGGCACCAGGTCCAGCCCCTGGCGTTTCAGTTCCCCGGCCACCTGCCCGACCAGCGCGAGGGAGCTGGCTTCGTCACCATGGGTGCAGAAGGTGCGGATGCGCGAGGGAAAGCGCTTGCCCGAAGCCGAAATCACCGCCTTTTCCTCGATAAAGGAAATCACCTGGCGCACCGCTGTCTCGACATCGCGGATCATTGCGTCCGGCAGGGTGCGCGAAGTCATCAGCCCGGTGTCGCTGTAGGTACGGTCGACATAGGCCTCCTCGGCCACCAGCAGCCCGGCGGCCTCGCCCGCCTTGACCATCTCGGAGCAGGCGTTGGCGACAAAAATCAGTTCGCGGTCGGCGGCGCGGACGCCACGCGCCAGGGCGGTGGCGATCTCGGCGTCGTGGTGCGCCATGTTGTTGAGCGCGCCGTGCGGCTTGACGTGCGTGACCTTGGCGCCGGCGGCCCCGGCGATCGCCTGCAGGGCGCCGATCTGGTAGGTGATCATGTATTCCAGGTCACGCGGGTTCATGGTGATCTGGCGCCGGCCGAAGCCCCACAGGTCGTTGAAACCGGGATGCGCGCCGATCGACACGCCATGGTCGATCGCCAGACGCACGGTTTCGGTCATCACGGTGGCGTCGCCGGCATGAAAGCCGCAGGCGATGTTGGCGGACTGGATGATCCTCATCAGCTGCGTGTCGTTGCCGACCTCGAAACGTCCGAAGCTCTCGCCCATGTCGGCGTTCAGGTTGATCTGCTGGCTCATGTTCGCTACCCCGTGGTTGGACTATTGATTGGCGTGCATGCCGGCGGCGATACGCGCGGCGATACCGGACGGCGTGGCGCCGACGGCGGCCTGGTAGCGCGCCACATCGGTGGCGCTTTCGGTATTGATCACCAGCACGCGCGATGCGGCATCCAGACGCAGGGCGGCGCGCGCCCGCGGATCACGGCAGGCCACCAGCAGGCCCGCCAGGCCGGCCGCGCCGCTCTCCCCGGCCACCGTCGCCTGCGCCGGCGGCAATTGCGCCAGCACCTGCATCGCCTGCAAGGCGTCGCGGTCTTCGATGGTCATGAAGGCGGCGGCCGATTGCCGAAGCGATTCCCAGGCGATCATCGAGGGCTCATAGCATTCGAGCATCGCCATCACCGTCGCCTCGCCCGCCGCCAGCTTCACGCTGCGGCCGGCACGCGCGCTGGCGAACAGGCAGGCGGCGCGTGCCGGCTCGACCACGACGACGCGTGACGGCTCCTGCCGGTAGTGCCCCTGCAGCGCGTCGGCCACCGCGGCTGCGAAGCCGCCGACGCCGGCTTGCAGGAATACATGGGTGGGCCGCGCGGCAAGCTGCGCGATCAGTTCATGGACCATCACCGCATAGCCTTTCATCACCAGGCGGGGAATCTCCCGGTAGCCGTTCCAGGAGGTGTCCGATACCAGCAGCCAGCCGCGCTTTCCGCTCTGGCGCAAGGCCTCGTCGACCGCATCGTCATAGCTGCCGGCAACCACCGAGAGCTGCGCGCCGAACGCCTCGATGGCGGCGCAACGCTCCGCCGAAACGCCTTCGTGCACAAAGATCATCGCGCGCGCGCCCATCAGCCGCGCCCCCGCCGCGACCGACAGGCCGTGGTTGCCATCAGTGGCGCAGGTGAAGGTCATGCGCGCGGCGACCTGCGCGACTTCCGGCGCCGCCGGGGTGTCGACAGTGCCCGGCGGCGGCAGGGCCAGCGAGCCGCTGGCCGGCTGCGGCAAATCCTCAGGCCCAACCTTCCGCCTCAGTTGGGTGGCCGCACGATCGAGCACCAAGCTGATCACCGCGTACGCTCCGCCTAGCGCCTTGAAGCTCTTCAGCCCGAGACGTGCGCCTTCATCCTTCAGGACGATCGATGCCAGCCCGCAGTCGTGCGCCAGTTTGTCCAGGGACCGCAGGGGAGTCGGCCGGTAGGCGAACATCGCGGCAAGCAATTGCACCGCCTCGCGACCGGCTTGCGCCTCGGGCGGGGACGTAGCCCGCGCGTAGCGCGAAGCATGGAGGGGATTGGCGAACAGGAAATCGGGCAAGTCCATCACGGAAACTCTGCAAACGTATTGACGCAATGTTATTGACGAATCTTGCGTACAGGTGCGCATAATGCGAGCCTCTTACGCAAAGAACTTGCGTTCCGGAGGCAGAAAATGGCAGTCCTGGACGAAATCGACCTCAAGCTGCTGGAACTGGTCCAGGCGGACAGCCGGACTTCACAAGGGGAACTGGGCCGGCGCGTACACCTGTCCACCGCAGCGGTGAACCGGCGTCTCAAGCGCCTGCTCGAGGATGGGGTGATCCGGCGCCACAGCGCGCTGCTCGAGCCGGCGGCGCTGGGCTACCCGTTGACCATCATCACCGAGGTCGAGACCGAACGCGAGCGCATTGACCTGCTCGACGCGATGAAAAAAAGCTTTGCTGACTGCCCGCAGGTGCAGCAGTGCTATTACGTGACCGGGGAATGGGACTTCATCCTGATCTTCCTGGTGCGCGACATGGCCCAGTACACCGCGCTGAGCCGCCAGCTGTTTTTCCAAAGCAACAACGTTCGCCGCTTCCGTACCCTGGTCAGCATGGACCGCATCAAGGCATCGCTGGATGTGCCGTTTGAATCAGTCCGCGGCGGCCGGCGCAAGGCCCCGCGCAGCCGCAAATAGAAACGCGCCCTGCAAGGCGCGTTTTCTCCTGGAACAGGTTGCAAAACCTCCCTAACGCGTCACCGCGCCGCGCAACTCGATCTCGACCCGCCGGTTCGGCAGCAGGCAGGCGGTAAGAGCCTTGAAGTCTTTTTGATCCTTGTCGCTGCATTCCTTCACCGGGTTCAGGCTGCCCTTGCCTTCGGCCTCGACGGCGCGCTCCGGCAAACCGAGGTTCACCAGATAGGCTTTCACGGTGAGCGCGCGGCGCAGCGACAGCGGCAGGTTGTGTCCCTCGGTGCCGAGCCGGTCGGTGTAGCCGCGCACCATGATGGCATCGATCCGTTCGATCTTCTTGGCCTTTTGCGCGAACTCTTCCAGCTTCGCCTTTCCCTCGGCGGTGATGTCGTCGCGGCCGGCCTTGTCAAAAGCGAACAGGGCGTCGGCCGCCAGGGTCATGCGTTCGGTCACCGGGACACGCGGCGCGACCGGCGCGGGCGGCGGCGCGCAGGCAGCCAGGTCGCGCTCGATGCGCGCGCCCATCTGCTCGGCGATGCCGATGTAGGGGTTGGCGTGGCGCCAGCCGCCTTCGCTGTATTCCTGTCCCATCCACACCAGTTGCACCTCGTAGCAGGCCACTTGCGGGGCGACGCAGGAGAATTGCGCGTGCTGCTTGTAGCTCGCCGCCTTGTTCCACAGGTCGTCGCGGATCTTCACGCTTTGCGGAATCAAGGGCGTATCCATCGGCAACGCGCTCTTGTTTTCCAATCCCTTGATCAGGGTCTCGGACTGCTTGAGCGCCTCCTCGATGGTGCCGGTGCGGTCGTTCTCGTGATAGTTGTGGCGCCCCATGTCCAGCCAGCATTGCGCTTTCGCCCAGTGGTAGTTGGAGGTGGGCACCTGGCCATCGCGGTTCAGGCGCGCCAGGCGCAACTGCAGCACCTCCATCGACTCGAAATCGGCGCGGATCGCCTGCTCGCTGATGCGGTCGTCCGCCGCGTAAGGCGGGATCACGCCGGGGCGCTGCGCGCCACTGTGGGTGCAGGCGGCGAGCACCAGGGCGGCGCCGACGCCGAGCAGGGTGCGCAGGGTCATATGCATCTGCATCATGCGCGCCTGAGTCATGCGCGTCTGGGTCACGGACTTTTGGTTCATCGGGTTGGCTCGCATCGGATGCCTCGTCAATTCACGGATGTTTTTCATGGGTCTAGCGCAGCGGCGCGCCGTTCTCGCCGATCGGCGAGAGCGAGCGGTTCACCGAAGGGTCGTCGCCGCGGAACAGGGTTTCGTCGAACTTGAAGCGCAGGCGCACGTAGAAGCCGCGATTGGTGTAGCCCGCGCCCTGCAGTTCGTTGTCGGAGAAGCCGGTGACGTTGTAGCCCGCCGTGACCCAGAGGTTCTGGCGGATCAGGTAGCCGGCTTCGACGCCCATGGCGGTCTGGCGCGAGTTGCCCTGCGGGCTGTACATCACGTTGGCCTGGGCGCCGATGTTCCACTTCTCGGTGATGTCGTAGATCACCCGGGCACCGACCAGCAGGGCGGTGTACGAAGAGCTGACGCCGGCATCGAATTTTTCGTTCACCCACTTCGCCGCCACCCGCCCGGTGTACCAGAGGGGACGGCTGGGGTGGTAGTCGGCATGCACCGAGACCACGTGCGAAAGGCGCTCGTAGAAGCCGGGGTTGGGATCGGTCTTCTCGTAACGCATCTCGTACAGGGTCAGCGCATTGATGAAGTTGGTGTCGGTCTGCCGGTAGGCGCCGCCGACCTGGAAGCGGTTCTGCACCCTGGAGGCGACCGTGCTGTTACGCGCCTCGTTGAGCAGGAACTGGTTGCGCGCCAGGAACGACCAGTCGCGCGAGAGTTTCGCGGTGTAGCCGACGGTGGAGAGCCAGTTGTCGTAGTTCTGGTCCTGGCGATACTCCAGCCGCGCGCTGCCGCGCCACAGCGGGTTGTAGGTCAGGTCCACGCCGCCGGTGATCGCATTGGCGGTGTAGGTGGTGCCGGAGATCGCCTGGATGTGCTCGGCGCCGGCGGTGAAACGCACCCCTTCGGCGTAGGTGAAGGTGTTGCGCAGACCGGTGGCGTTCATCGCGTCGCGCCCGCTGATCGCATCGCGCAGGCGGTACTCGTTGAACACCTCGCCGCCCTTGGTGTAGTTGCCGGAGACGCCGGCCACCAGCGCGGTCTGGCGCGAGTCGGGCACGCCCAGGCCGTTGATCCCGCCCAGCCCCTTGGCGAACTCGGCGCGGCCATATGCCCGGTACTGCTCGGAAAGGCGGTAGTCCGCCCCGAAGCTGACGCGGTTGCGCTCGCTGCGCTCCACGTCCTGTTCGTACTCGCCGAGCAGCTTGAGGCGCTCGCTGACCTGCGCGGTAGCCGAGAGCGACAGTGCGTCGAACTCGGAAGTCTGCCCCGGCTGGGCGGCGAACAGCGGCGCGCTGATCTGCGTCGGCGTGAAGCCCGGCTGGTTCGGGATGGTCGAGTAGCCAGGCGTGGAAGCCGCGTTCACGGCCCCGCCCTCATCCTTCACATGGCGGTAGCCGATGCCGAAGGTCCACATCTCATTGGCCTTGTAGCGCAGGCCCGCGTAGCCGGCCTCGCGCTTGGCCTGGCTGACCTTGTCCTCGGTGGAGAAGCCGTCGACCCGCACCGACCAGGTCTCGTTGATCTTGTAGTTGCCGACCACCCCGGACTCGGCGCGCCCGCCGTTGAGCTGCGAGGAGATGTTGTTGAAATTGATGTCGGTCTCGCCCCAGTAGGCGCGCGCATCGAAGTTCTCGCTCTTGTGGCGGAACTCGAGGCGCCGGCCGTAGCCGCGCCCGAGCACGCCCAGGTCGGTCTGCTGCGAGCGCGCCACTTCGCCCAGCACATAGGTGTTCTCGCCCAGGCGGATGGTCGAGTTGACGCTGGACAGGCGGTACGGGCTGGTCGGGTTCTTGTCTTCGACGATGCTGCCGCCGACCTCGATATTCGGGGTGATCCTCACCTGCCCGTCGATGCCGCCGAGCCAGAACTTCGGCCCGCCCTGGTCCACTTCATAGGTGACGCGCACCGACTGCGGGCTCAGGTTCTCGTCGACCGAGGGAATCGGCGACTTGAAAATGATGTTGCCCGAGAAGGGCTCGAACTCGTAGTCCGAGAAACGCACCATCTGCAAGGTCTTGAGGATGATGGCCGGCTGGTTGCGGTCGCGCACCAGGATCTCCACCTTTTCCGACCCCGACACGCCCTGGTTGCTGGAGAGCGCATACGGACCGGAGATGCCGCGCGCCGGCTGCTCGTCGACGATGCGCGTGAGGTTGTCGCGCGTCGCCCAGGCGTTCGCCGAGATGACCTCGTTCTCGAAGTGCTCCTTGGCGCCGGTCACGGTGCGGCTGTAGCTGCCGAGCTGGCGCGCCGGCGTGGTGGAGGCGGTGGTGAAGTCGCCGTACAGGAAGAAGGACTTTTCCTTGTCCACCCGCACGTACAGGCGCTGGCTGCTTTGCGCGTCGAAACCGCGGATCGAGGAGTCGCCGTAGATCGGGTAGAACTGGTCCGGCTGGATGTCGCGGAACAGGCGGTCGCGCACCTGCTTTTCCGAGTCGTAGGCGAGCGTCAATAGGTAATCGCCCTGGACCACGCCCTTGAGGAAGAAGGCGCTGCGCGCGCCCAGCTCGGTCTTGCCGTCGTTGCTGGTACCGAAAGGATGGACGCGCTTGATCTCCAGCTCGAACGCATCGTTGGTGCGCGGCTGCATCAGCTTGCTGGCGTCGAGCTGGCGGAAATTGACCGCGCCTTCGACCACGCCGACGGCAATCATCGGGCGCTTGTCCGGCAGCATGGTCATCTTGCCCTCGACCACCACATTGCCCGACTGCGCCACCAGTACCGCGTCGCCCGGCTCGTGCGTGGTGACCAGGTACAGCACCGCTTCGCCGTTTTTCACCGTGACGCGCATCTCGTTGCGCGGCGCTTCCACCGGCGAGGCATCCGGGCGGCGCAGGCGGCCACGGGTGGTCTTGATGATCACCTCGGTGCCCATCATGAAGGGCTTGCCGTCCTTGTCGAACAGGCGGATGGTGACCGGCACCATGGTGTTGCCGTCGGCCGGGATGTTGTCGCGCTCGACTTCGAGCACGATCTTGCCGGAGTCGGGCAGCGCGTTGGCGCGCAGGATGGCAGGCAGCGCGCTGTCGGTCACCGGCGCCGGCAGGTTGGAATTGCCGGAGCTCAAGGCACGGTTCGGGTCCAGCGTGTCGTAGCGTTCGGAACCGGCGCGGCCCTTCTCATCGCAAGGGCATGGGTCGGTCGCCTGCGCGGGCGGGAAGCTCGTCTGCCCCGGCGCCTGATAAGGCGCGGTGTGGGTCGAGAACTGCGGCGGCTGCGGAATGGGTTGTGAAGCACCATCGCCGGTATTCGCCGGCAGGGCCGGTTGCGCATTGTCTGGCCCGGTACTCTGGGCGCGCGCCGGCATGGCTTGTAGGCTGACCAGAGCGCAGAGCATCGCGGCGGGCAGGCGCTTCATTGTGAAGGAGCTGGCGAAGGTGCTCATTTGGCACCTCCTTTCTCACCACCAGCGGCAGGCGTGATGGAGCCTCCCTGCGCGGGCGCATTGCACTGTCCGGCCGGGCAGGAACGCATCACGTCGTCGCGCTCCTTGGGCACTTCCTTGCGGATCGAGCCGCCCGATTCAAAAATCAGCTTGGGCTGGGGCTTTTTCTCCACCGTGGGAGAGACCACGCTGCCCTTGGCGCGGCGGGCTTTGACCTGCTCGAGAACGCCGGGGCCGCAGGAGCCTTCGATGAAGTCGGCGCGGTGCAGCTCGCCCATCTGCAGGTCGAGGAACAGGCTGTTGGCGTCCAGCGCATTGCGGTTGCTGGAGGTGACCAGTTGCGAGCCCAGCGGCAGGGTGGTCGAGTCGGCCTTGATCACCGCGGTGCGCGCCGGCAGGCCGCAGTAGCTGTACTTGCCTTCGACGTCCGAGATCAGGTAGGTGCCGTCGTGCAGGTAGAAGCGCACGCCGGGGATGCCGAGTTCCTCGGGGTCCTGGATGCGGTTGTTGTTGCAGTCGACAAAAATCTTGCCGGCGAAGCAGGCTTCCTCGAAGAACACGCCGCTGGTGATCTTCACCTGGGCGCGCGCCTCGTTGGAGGTCACGGTGGAAGCACCGACGCTGGCGGTGGCGCGGGCGCGGTTGATGCCGTCGCCCTGCTGGGCACCGACACCGACACGCACCCGGTAGGTGACGGTTACCACCTGCGCCTGCGCCAGATTGCCGAGGCCGAAGACCAGGGTGGGCCCGGGCGAACCGGCCGGGTCGGCAACGCGCACGCCGTCCTGGATCACCGTGCCGGGGATCAGGCGGAAGCCGGCCGGCAGGGTGTCGCTGATGCGCGCATTGGCGACCGAGTTGTTCGGGCTGGTCAGGCGCAGGGTGTACTGCACCGAGTCGCCCAGCTCCACGGTCGAGCGGTCCACCGCTTTTTGCAGGAACAACGCGCCGCCCGAATACGGGTCCATCGGGATGTGGTTGTGGATCAGGTCGGGCACACCCGGCGACAGGTTGAACGACAGGTAGTAGGTCGTCGGCTGGCCGCCGGTAGGCGGGCCGGCCTGCGCCTGCACGCGCACCGGCGAGGCGCCGGCCGGGGTGTAGGGGCCGGGCGAAGGGGTGATCAGCGTGGACGGGATGTAATTCGGCGCCGTCACCGCCAGGGTGTAGGTGCCGGCCGGCGCGGTCGGCGTCAGCAGGTACTGGTAGAAGCCGTTCGAGCTGGTGGTCATGGTCGCGCAGTTGCCGGCTATCACGTAGCTGGCCCCGCCGATCAGCATGGTCGAGGGCGTAAAGCCCGCCGGGCCGCAAAACTCCACCTTGGCGCCCTGGATCGGGCTGCGCGTGCTGGAGTCGTAAACCACGCCGGAAGGATCGAGCGGCAGGTCCTGGCGCAGCAGGTTCTGCCCGGCCACCAGGGTGATGTTCAGCGCATCGCGGTTGGGCGAGATGCGCGAATTGGTGTCGTTGCCCGAATTCATCGGCGTGCCGTAGACGATCTTGCTGTCCGGGTCGCGGAATTCGATCTTGTAATTGCCCGGCGGCAGGGTGGTGACGCTGTAGTAGCCGTTCGGATCGGTCTTGAAGTAGTTGCCGGTGCAGCCGGTACCGCTGTTGTTGGCGGTGCAGGGCACCAGATTGCCGCTGGCGTCATACAGCGCCACGCCCCAATTGGGCATCGGCGTGTCGTTGCCGTCGCGCACGCGGTCGCTGTTGTTGTCCAGCCAGACATAGCCGGAGACCGCCGCCAAACCGGGCGCGGCGCCGACCTTGACCACGGTCGAGACGATGTTGTTCGGATTGGTGTTGGTCGGGTTGACCTGCGGCAGGCTGTTCGCTGGCACCGTCACGCCGGTGGGCAGGCCGGGCGTGGTGTTGTCGACCTGGCTGGTCGGCACCGGGGCCGGCGTGCCGGTGGCACGCGCCTGATTGGAAATGGTGCCGGTGGCCGCGGGCGTGACCACGGTGGGCAGGCTGACCACCACCACGGCGCCCGCGCCGAAGGTTGCACCGCCCTGCAACAGGTTATTGTTGCCCGCGCCGGTGTAGCCGGCGTTCAGCGCCAGGCCGGTGACCGTGCCGGTGCTCGAGAGCGTGATCGCCGGCGCGCCGGTGCGCGTCAGGCCCGCGGGCAGGATGTCTTCAATCTGCAGCGGCTGGGTGCTGCCGGCTTCGTTCTTGAAGGTGATGGTCCATACCAGCACATCGCCGGACACCGGCTGCACGCCGGGATGGGTCTGGTTGATCACCGACTTGAAGCCGCGGATCGAGCCGCCGTTGACGCGCTCGGAGAAATTGACGTTGGGCGCGCTGCCGGTGGTGCTGGTGATGGTGAGCGACTGGGTCTCTTGCGTGCCGCCCAGGGCCCCCACGCTGCCGGCGGTGCCGCCGGTGACAGTGCCGGTGGTGTTGGCCACCGAGGTATAGCCACTCGGCTGGTTCTCGGTCACGGTATAGGTGCCGGGGAGCAGGCCGGTAAAGCTGTACTGGCCGTTCACGTCGGTGCCCGTGAAGCGGCTTACGCTGTTGCCCAGCGAGTCGGTGCCGGTGAGCTGCATCACCACGCCCTGCAGGGCGTTGTCGCCGCCGTTGAAGGTGCCGCTCAGGTCGACGTCTTCATAGACGCGGCCGCCGATGGTGACGGAAGCGATTTCGGGGAAGTCGTAGTTGGTGCCGGACTGGCCGGCGCCGATCACGATGCCGCTGGTGGTCGAGGGCGTAGTGCCCTGGGCGGTGGCGGCGCCGGAAGCCACGCCTGCCACGGTGCCGACCTGGGTCTTGCCGTCGGTGGTGCCGTTCGGCTGGTTCGGCTGCACCACCTTGTAGGTGCCGGCCGGGAAGCCGGAGAAGCGGTAGAAGCCGCTGGCGTCGGTGGTGGTGGTGGCGACCAGCGCGTTGGTGGCGTTGTCGCGCAGCTCGATGGTCTGGCCGGCGATGCCGAAGTCGTTGGGTGAGTTGAACGCGCCGTTGTTGTTCACATCGAAGAACACCCGGCCGGCGAGGAAGGGCCCGGGGGGAATCTTGGTGAAGTTGTTGTTCGCCGAGACGGTGTTGGTGCCGGACAGGTTGATGCCGGTGATCGCCGGCACGGCCTGGGTGCCGCCGGCGGTGCCGCCGGTGCTGCCGGGGTAGGCGAGCGGCGCCGGGTTGTTCACAAAACCGGCGGGCGCGGCGCAGGTGGTGCAGGTGACCGTGTAGGCGGTGCCGGGCGGTACGTTCAGGAAGCTGTAGTTGCCGGTGGCATCCGTGGTGGTGGTCATGTTCACCGGGTTGCCGCCCTGGTCGGTGCCGGTCAGGGTCAGGCTTTGCGCGACGTTGCCCACACCGCTCGCGCCGGTGCCCACGCCGGCGTCGGTGCCGTTGACGGTGCCGTCGCCGTTGTTGTCCGTGAAGACGCGGCCGGACAGGGTGCGGTTGCTGGCCAGCTCA
>Ga0307511_10000744_pt1 | contig 34772 bp, 44 predicted proteins | sample 13_EM_MG_FD_200266 | JGI IMG/M metagenome (GOLD analysis project Ga0307511, IMG submission 200266) | Populus trichocarpa ectomycorrhiza microbial communities from riparian zone in the Pacific Northwest, United States - 13_EM | ecosystem: Host-associated > Plants > Roots > Unclassified | place... | reverse complement strand
GGTATAGGGAGTAGACGTTTACCGCGTTGGTAAAGATTTATCCAACAAGTCCCAAGAAATTCAACCTTTACCAAAAAACCCCGAATCTTTTACCTATTTTTCTTCCACAGTGTAGGAACCCACACTCTTCCCGGTAGAACATCAGTGGTGATGGACGAAGTTGACGATGTACGAAAGGTTTATCGGGAACCCAGACCTCAAGCCTCAGGCCTTAAGCTAAGCCTGGCAATGTTGGCGTTCGGGACATGACGGAAGTGAAGATGAGGAGATGATCTCGTCGTTGGTCCGGTCTGGTCCCCGCATGATAGATTTCATCACAACCATTTGTCCTTCATTCCACAACCTTCCGGGCCCCTCACAGCGGACAACAGACAGTGTGAGTATCCGTAGAAAGAACTCTGGAGCCGGGGCGCGGACTGATATCTTCAGAGCAAAGGAACGCGAAGCCGCTCATAATCACGTGCGGACCCAATCAGTTGAATCTCCCAGCGGTCCGCAACACCACGGCTTGATCACTCTTGATCAACGGTTATACTGTGCAGCCCGTTGCACGCGATGCTCGCGACCCAGCCTGAACCCTCTTCTCTCACCAACCACCGTCCAGGTCAACCATGGCCCCCCTTCTCTACCGCCAACCGTTCAAGGGCATCTTCATCTTCGGTTTCCTCGTCTTCATGCTCTTCGTCCAGCTCCCATGCTGGCTGATCTACTACTCCTGGCGACCAAACAGACCCAGAAAGGCTTGGACTCTATACCGCACGATCAGCGCGCGAATGCTACGGAACCTTGGGCAGTTACCCTTCAAGGCTGGCGTGCTTAGCAGACGCGACCTTTCGTTGGAAGTTCCACAGGAAGAGTTGGAACCGCTTAGTTCGAGGTTCTTGTGGATACCGGAGTTGGATAAGGAGGATATTGTGGAAACAGTGGAGGAATATGCGGCCAGAGCAGGGGTCAAGTCGATTGCTGTACCCGCCTATTGGATGTTGAAGGAGGGCACGAAGTGGTCACCAGTCCACGAAAAGGCTCGGAGGGATGAAAAAGTGCTATTGTACCTTCATGGTGGCGCATTTATGGTCCGGTTTTGTCCTCCTTTGTACCGAGCTTTCGTGCTGACTTTTGTCGCATTTGTCGCAGATGGGTACTGCACACCCAGCTCACCCGACGGCATCCGTTCCCAAGGGAATGCTCAAATATTCTACATCCCTCTCACGGGTGTTGTCGGTTGACTACCGACTCACTTCCGGGCCCTACCTAGAACCGGAGAATCCGTTTCCGGCTGCACTCATCGACGCAATCGCGGCCTACAAGTACCTCACCTGCGAGGTTGGGTTCCTACCTCAGAACATCACTATTGGGGGTGACTCTGCAGGAGGTAACATTGCCTTCGCGCTCATCCGCTACATTATTGAAAGCCGTCTCCCCCATCTCCAACCCCCCGGAGGGCTCATCACTTCATCGCCACTGGCAGACATCTCGTTCTCTCGCGAGGACTCCGTCGGTTCCTCTCACTCCCTTAACTCGGAATCCGACATCTTCGCCCCCCCTCGTAGCCTCTCTGTCCGCATCATCGGGGCATATATCGGTGACATTGATCCCGAAGAAACGAGATATAATCGGTATCTCTCCCCCGCTTCAAAATTCGTGGTACCGGCCAACGGTGGCGAAGATGCCAAACTCTTCCCTGGGTTCCCTCGGTCTTACATCATGGGTGGAGGTGCTGAATCGATATTTGACGATATTGTTGCGCTCGCCGAGAAGATGAAGGATGATGGGGTGGATGTCACGACCGATTTCCCTCCCGATGCCGTGCACGGTTACCCCATGTTCGGCTGGCACGAGCCCGAGCGAACGGAGTCGCTCATCAAGTGCGCTGCTTGGTTCGACGAGTGTCGTGTATAGCAACCAAGCGAAGGGGAAGGTACCCTTTTATAGATTCTCTCCTCCCCGTCCCCACTCGTTCCTTACTCAATATACGATTGACACTTAGGTCACTCAGACCATTTCGTCAGGCAGGCGTCCACAACACGGGATTGCTGAGAGCGTGCCCTACGCCTAAGTACCAAGCGGTGAACACGGTATTGGGTTCTCTAGAAAACTGGAGAATCTTTTGAGACGAAATATGAAAGTGGACGGAGTTTTGACTCGCCCTTGCGCATATTCCCAAGTCGCCTGAACTTCACTTCTTCCACCAACCCGGGGATAAGCTTTTGGGGTAGTGCGCTCCAGAATTTGACGCATCCGGGGCGTACGCCATTCGTCCCCTTGAACACCCACCTCTGCCTTTTCTCTGGGATCTGCAGGATCAGGCAAGGTAACAAAGGTGGTTCTCCGTCATCGATCTAGCACTTCGGTACCTGAGTGGATCGTTTCTTGGGGATCCGCATGCAGTGGAGCCTTTCGGACTTGATCGGTAGTCGACTATCACATACCCACCTTCTCCCATAACCACGACTGTGGGACAACTTGTTCATTTCTGCTTTGGTTTTACCGACCACTGAGCTCGAGGATGGGAGACCCTGTACCACCGCCCAGGGTGAGGCAGAACCACCTTTCAATTTCAGGCGTTGGGGGGGCGGGTCACGAACGGGGGCGGGGCCAGTACTGCTTTGCTTTTCCCAACACGTTGCGCACTCTCAATGTTCTGTTCCCGTCCTTCCCAAAGATAGAGAACGTAACATCCCAGAATAGAAAACGGCGGTCGGCGCTTGATGGTATCAGACGGCCTGTCAGACACCATTGACCCCCCTCTCTGTCTACCTAGTACCTCCAGCAGCCGACCCAAAGACCTTCCCCGTGCCCGTTGGAGTTTGATCATCACCTTTCTCTCTGCTATTATCGATTCCACGTGGTGTCTCCTGGAGAAACGACCCTCGGAACCGTTTGGAAGCGATCATCGTTGATCTCCTTTGCGGATGTTCAAAGTCAAGAAAGCGTTCGTCCCGAAGGCGCAAACGTGCCAGGTACAGCACCACCCACCGTGACTTTTGCATGACGTGGTCCGACGGAATAGTCCCTAGGTCTGTGGGGTTAGGCCCCAACAGTATGACAAGGGAACGGGGAAGTTCCACCCGTTTTGCAGTGTGACGTGTGCCGCGAAAATCCCCGATGAGACGGCGGTCTGTGATGTGAGATGACCTTTCGACTTCTCTCCGTCTCTAGTGGAGGCTAACGGGTGTAAATCTTTGAAGTATTGTCGACAGCGCCCGAGATTTGCATCCTATCTGTACTGCAGCAAGACATGCGCCACCGGAGCCGAGCGACAGAAAATAGGTTTGTGCATTCTCTCATCAACACAATACTACGCGTAGTGAACTCAGGTTGCAGAAACCTGTTCCCTCACGGGATGCACGGACCAAGCGACAAGATACCCTGTTGGGACCCACTGGAATTATTGCAGTGTCGGCCACGAGGAGTTGATTGACCGGTTTATGTAAAAATTCCTGGCGCTGATTTTCCCACCCCACCCAGGCTTGCTCTGAGAGGATGCATATACTGTCGTGCTGTCCCATACATCGGGGAACATCTGCCAATGTGCGGACCTTGCAATACATACCTCGTGGGACATGGCCCCTTTATTCTACCCTTGCCACAGGATCACACCACATATTGGGCAGGTGAGTTCTGTATTCAAACTGCCGGTGGCGCGTTGGGGATGCACTAACCGAGTCGACCTGCAGTGGTAGATCAGTTTAACGCCGCATGGGCGCATCCCACCACGCCACCGCAGGTAAAGAACGTGTACAGGATCGTGGCCGCCCCAAGCGTTTGGAATAAATATTGGGCATATCGGTAGGCCGACCGGACCGAGCGTTCGACAGGGTGCCCACATTTCTTTTCTTTCACAATAGGGGTAAATTGGAGGCGAAACGGAAATTCGCTACACAGGGAAGGTGCCCCGGTAACGAGCACTTGCTGTGGCATGGGACAACCCGAAACTGTCACCTCGGAGAACCTGGCCAACTCGTGTTCTGCGCAAGCTCCAAGTGTTCCCTCTGTTCGATCGCTCGGGGATCATTCAATATGTCCCGCGCGAAAACGGGCGCCTGGCAGCGATATGGGCCAGGTATTTACACATCCACCAAGTCGTCAAAGTGAGTGCAGGGCTCCTCGCGGTTCTGAGTCTACCCGGTTTCTGAGTGAGTTTTAGGGCAAACGATTATGCGAAGAACCTGGTCAAGTCAACTTGCAAAGCGATGTTGCTGAATAACGTCCTTGCTGGGAGAGAATATACGACAGAGGTCTCAGAGCCTCATCTGACTGGCCCCCCTTCGGGATACGACTCGGTATGCACCCCTGTGAAGCTCCGGAGTGTTCGGAGGATCTCACCCGTCTGCACGAACAGGTTTACGGAGAACCTGGCAAGGCTCTGAATTACGATGAATTGGTGGTGTACACTGAGCACGCCATTCGTCCCGCGTACCTTGTGATGTACGAATGAGGGTTCCGTTTGGTCTTTTTTCTTTTTTCTACCTATGGGCTTGGGCAGTTTTGACGTGCCGAATGTGTGTGATCTCTATTTTCAAAACAATGAACAGGATTTGAGCGATAGTCCGTTCTGTTACCCCCCACGGCTCTTGGCAGGAGAGTGGATAAGATTACTCGATCCTCCTGAGCGCCTCCAACTGATCACGATCGGATACTGGCATCCTTGGGAAGAACAGATACGAGGGGTATGTCGATGTCTTGAAAGTCAAGGTCATCGATTCCACGAAGTTTGTGCCTTGCGCCGCTCAGGAACGAGCGTCCTCGGTTTATTCAGGGCTTTGATGACGCCCTTTACGTGGCGTTGACTACGTCTGTATTGGTGACCGCAAACGGAGCCGCCCTGGGAAAGCACTGCACCTTTTCCCCGGCTCTAAATGCCCCATTCGAGCCCGAGAAACGCGCGAACACGTCCAAACTTTCCACGGTGGATCGTGACGACGCCGAGGGCAGCCGTAATAGGTCACATGATCATGAAAAGTTACACTTCGGGATTGGAAGCGGTTGTGTTGCCAAGGCACGATGAACATGCCGACTTGAATACGCTCGCCCAAACGTCGGAAGCGAGTTCGCAGTTCTCTCCCTCGCCTTCACCTTCGCCCGTCCACTACGCCTACGATGTTCAGCCAACAACGCCAATCGCTTGACGTAAAACCGCTTCCACCTCCACCTCGTGAGATGTCAGAGAAGACGCTTGGGAACGACTACCCTCGGTGCGCATGAGAATCTGTTCCCGGTCCAATGACACCTTGTTGACGGAAAGGGGCTCCTTCTAGCCAAACCGCGTCAGATCAGAGGGACGTGACCGGCCTATTCAAGAAGATCGCAAGCAAGCTCAAATCACCCGCACCGGGTCAGCTGAACACGGCATCGACGACCGCCAAGGCGACTTCGACGGTTCGCGTCAAGAACGCGCCTCCTCTCACCAACGACTTCACGTCCAAGGAACAGCGAGAGGCTGCTTTGCGCGCGCGTGGCCTAATAGTTGCCCCCAGGAAAGACCTTTCTCAACAGGAGGAGGACCTCGACAAGAGACACGCAAAGACCAGTCCCATTCCCCGAGATCAAACGACCGAGGGAGGTCAGCCAAGTGCCGCAGAGAAGATCATACAGGAATGGAAGGCCAAGAACAAGGCTGGTCGGCCCTGATGACCGCCCACCCCAAGGCGAGGTCCAGCCAACCATCGACGCCTTGGGTTCTTACTCCGGAATCATCGGACAACACGCGTCCTTGGGTTCCTGGACCGTCTAGGGAGGACAGGGGCTGTGAGAGGTGGAGCGAATTCCCAACAAAAAGGTTCATCCTCTGCGTCACCGTCCCCTGCATCCCCCCTCTCCCGTGCCTGGCTAGCGCCCCACCCCTTCCCCCAGAATCACCTTAATTGTTTCCCCCCACTGTACCCCCTCCTTGTTTTGTGCTCACTGTTGCTTAGGCATTGTATGCTTCATATTATATATCGTTTTTCTGATCTCTCGTTCGGCAGTAGTAGAGTTCGGTTGGGTTAGAGCCTAGACGTCTCATCTCACCGGACATATGACGGCTGAAAGGTGAAATGTAGTCGGATGGTCCTGTAGCGTAATGGTTAACGCGCCAGTTTCCGATTGCTTACGTGCGCCTCGCTGGAGATTGCAGATTCGAATTCTGCCAGGATCGTGACTTCCTTTTTCACTCCGCCCCTTTTCGACACCCCTTCCCTTCCGTGGATGCGCTCCCGCCCAGCGCTCGGACTAACCGACCCCACGACACTTCGCTCCAAGCCAAGTCGGGCACGTCGCCGTACCGAGATCCCAGATGACGGCGTCCAATTACACGTTTCAGACGTCCACCGAACCCCGGGTTTGTCCTGCGATCATCAGGCGGACGTGAGTTGGCAGGAAAATGAATGGGCACGTTGAATCATGAATACTGTCACGAATCTCTGTGCCCGGGGAAAACCCTTTGGCACAGGATTTTCCAGGAGGTGTCACTCTGTATCCGGAGGATTTCGGCCGTACTGGTGGCGAATAAAAAATCTTTGTATTGAAACCGCGTCCCCGCGATGGGTTCAAAAACCCCGGCGGGGATGAGAGGGTGTGCCCCACCCCGCCGGTCAACATGTTCCTCCAACCTAGCCTCCTGTTCATTCTACACCTCCTCGTCCTCCGCGTCGCGGCTTCGAGTGACTGTTCCTCGCTACTTTCTTTCCACTACCCCGACACCGTGATCACAAGTGCCGCCCGCCTCACCGCTGGGACGAACTTTACTGCTTCTGCGGATCCGACATGTTTCCTGCCATCCTACATTAACACTGTCGACGTCTGTCGGGTTTCCGGTGTGGTGAACACCTCATCCTCATCCTCCGTATCGTTCGAGATGTGGTTGCCAGACACCTGGTACGGCCGAGTTCTTACAGCAGGGAATGGGGGCCTTGGAGGGTGTAAGCTTTAATTTGCCGCTCATTCCCCGCGCCCAGCTGATCGCAGTCTCATCCTTCCCTTTTCAGGCATTGGATACGCGTTCCTCGACCACGGATCCGCTCACCATTTCGCCACGATTGGGACGAACGGCGGGCACGACGGAAGCCTCGTCGGCGAGCCATTCCTCATGCCATCTCGCGTCGAATCCGTCACAGATTTCTCCCATCGAGCGGTTCACGTGGCTTCGCAAATTGGAAAAAAGCTGGCCTCGTGGTATTATGGCGCCGAGCCACATCATTCATATTATAATGGGTGTTCAGCGGGGGGAAGACAAGGTATCTCCGTTGCCTCACGGTACCCCGAGGACTTTGACGGCATTATTGTCGGCGCACCCGTTCTTGATTGGAATCGTTTCATCGGCGCTGCTGCCATCTGGGCATCTTACGTTGCCGTCAATACATCCGCTGCCATTCCGATACCCCTCTGGAACACGACCATTACACAAGAGGTTCTCCGCCAATGCGATGCGCTCGATGGAAAGGTGGATGGGATCATCACGGACCCCAGTCTTTGCAAATGGGACCCCCAGACCCTGTTATGTGGACCTAGTGGCGACGGGACCAATTGCTTGACCCAACCCCAAATTGATGGATTGAAGAAACTTTATCAGCCTATCGTCGGGAGCAATGGCGAGGTCATCGTCTCCCCTTATGATCCTGGAGCAGAGGGCGACATTTCTTTGCCCTTCCCGATGAACGGCGAGTTTCCTCTGCCCACACTGGTACGTCAATATCTCCTTCAATCAAGCGGATCGACCGTATAACTCATCTACCGTCGTCTACAAACACAGCTCTGGTACAATTTTGCGATATACGGGGACCCTACTCGGCCGCCGATTGGATTCTCCGTCGCTGACCTTGAATACGCGGGAACCGTCGACCCAGTCGGGATTTCTACCTGGTCGAACGCCGTCGAAGGGTTGGGCAAGTTCAAGGATAAGGGTGGGAAGGTCCTCTCATATCATGGTACCCGCGATCCAGTACGTCATCTCCATCCAGTCCTTTGCGCACCAACACTCGCTAACCATGGCGATTTTCTTTGCCACAGGTGAACCCCTCTGGCCAGTCAAAGCGATTCCATGACCTCCTATCATCCAACATCCCATCGCACCACCGCGGCCCCAAAAGCAACCCGAAGAAGTGTGATTTGGACGATTTCTACCGACTCTTCATGATCCCCGGCATGGGACACTGTGTTGGCGGAACCGGAGCATGGAAGATTTCACAAGGCGCCATAGCCGGTGTGCTCACGAGCACGCTTAATCAGACGGACCACGACGCCCTGTTGAGTTTGGTTGAATGGGTTGAGGGTGGGCAAGCACCCAAGGTTCTCATTGGCACGGACAACGTTGGACAGGAGAGGAAGCATTGTTTGTGGCCAAGTGCGAAGAGCGTTTGGAATGGGGCGACTTGGGATTGTGTTTCCATTTAAAATTACCCCTGTTTAACACTCCATCGCTTTACTATCGGACGGACACTTTTCGTGCATGAAACATTTGTTTTTCGAGTTTCGGACAACAGATCCTACTATGCAGCTGTGTAGCTTCCGCCATACCAATGATCTAGATCACGATGATATCCATCGGCTCTTATCTCCTTCAGGTTCTGCGTGCAAGTTTGGTCCCTGTGCGGAATCTACTAGGTCGACGTAAGCAGGTGAAAAGTCCCCCTGCATTGCAACCTACCTTCTATGATTCGTCTAAGCCGTGGTCGTTGAGATCACGAGTCTGTGGGTCGGGTGCCGCCACAGGCGTCGCAGCTGAGGTGCATAGGTTGGTTCTCCCTGCGAGAAAAAATGATCAACGATCGGCTGGTGTACGTCGATGGGGAATGGAGACCGGCAGGTGGTAGGGGCGTGGGAGTGGGGAATGGAGAATAGCGGGGTAGGGGGTGAAGAATGTGCGTACAATGTACATGTTGGACAGGTCCATGTTCCATCTGATTCGCGGTCCGGCTTGCCTGTGACAGAAGTTGAGGTGACTGTCGACTGAATATCACAACCCCCTCGAGGGCCTGAGCTAGCGGTCGCTACCGCATCCCCAGGGTGGTCCTCCTCTCCCTCCTCGTCGGTGCTCAGGCTAAGGTCAATGACTTCGTTACTGGTTGCCGGCGGGCCCTCGGTGCGGCGAGCCTGTTGTGGGTCTCGAGAAGTCGTAGCCTTGTCCTCGTCCAGGCCGCTTGGAAGGTGGAAGAACCCGGCGCAGTCGTCAAGCTTGCTCTGCTTCTTCAGTTGGTCGAGTGACGAGTCGTCAGTCTGTATCGAGTCGAGGAGGGTTTTCCGACGATCGTCGTCGCCTTCTGTCTTTGCGAACTCGACCTCTTCGTCTGACCCGGAATCGGAGGGGTCGTCGTCCGTAGGTGGCTCTTTAAGGGAGGAACGATCACCATTGAGTACAGGCCTAGAGGTCGGGGAGGAGAAGGAGGAGTTTCACCTTTGATGGTCGGCTTTTGCGACAATGCGGAGAGCCTCTTCTCGGCCGCTAGGGCGCGTTCCTCTCTTGCCCTGTTACTGTATAATTGAATAAGTCCAAGTACGACGCTCGCATCCTAGGCCGCTACCTTTGAGCCTGTTTCCGGAATCCAGCCCCTGGGCCACCAGGCATACCATCGTTCAGGGCCTTGCCATCGCCGCCGAAGTCTTTGGTGATCCTCGACCCCGGTTTACGCTTTTTGGCGGTCTGAGCACCAGTGCGGGTCGATGGACCTTGGGTGGCGCGGTCAGCTCGTTGGCAACGCCGCTTGAGAGTCTTCGGTCGGGCGCGCCTTTGGGCACCGCCACACTGTGGGGAGAAGTAGAGCCCAACGTCAACGATGGGTGGGCTGAGATGTGGGGCGGGGAGAGACAAACAAGGTACTCCGGTATAGAACTGTCGTCGAGTGTCGAGTATCCCTGGGAGGGTGTTAGGTCTGAGAGTCGTTGACCTGAAGACCAGTATCCTGTTTTTCCAACGCCATTTTATAGGATTACAGAAACGCGGCGGGCAAGCCAGATCGCATGGTTAAAATGCACAGTTAATCGATAAAACCCACCCAATTTCGTGGGATCGTGCGACCCGTTTCGAGACGCGGAATGTGACAATGTCAGGATCATGGGGTGTCAAGCGGGTTGGGGTATACAATGGTGGAGGATGGTGGGAAACGCCGTGACGTTAGGGACCATCCTCCTTACGATAGAATTGCACGTGTTATACGCACCGTCGCCATAATATCCTCTTCGCTGAAGGACAGATACTTCTGAACGAAGCGTGCTCCACAGTACCTGGAACTGGGGACCGTGGTTCATGTGTTTGATGTGCGCCAGCTACTCGCGGCACAAAGGGAGGGTGTATTAGTCAGTTGTACGTGTAGGGGTTAGGGATTCGCGGGGTAATCAATCGAGCCACACGCGGGGAACAGGTGAGAACCAACGGGAGAGATTGTGGGGAAGCACGGAGGGATCGTCGTTGAAAATCACCGGAATGGACATCACAGGAAGTGAATGGTAACGGCAGCAGAACCAGGGGTTGTATCAGATGGGAGAGGATAAGATCCCATAATCAAAACACCGGAGGCGAATATGAGAGACCATCCCAATACAGGAGCGGGTAGGGCGTACCTCGTGACAGAGTGTGCTGAGTAGATAAGAAGCAGGTAGGAACGACCCTTCCGCTCTACGGAGGACGAGTTCTGCGAGGAGCCACCGGGTTGGTATCTTCCGGCCGTATGGGGTATGGATGCGAACCACCTACCAATCGTCTCCCCCGCGTTCCAGTTTCGGCCCGCAAACACAGTGTTCCATTCATACTGAACGAAAAAAATACTCGAGCGTTAGGAGCTGATTTCATTTGGGGCTGATCACTCGCCCTGAACCTGGCGGTATTTGGGTAGGCTATGGAATTTATGGGACGTACCTCCTCGAAACTGTTAACGGCGAGCCCGTGAGCCTTCATCACTGGTTTCACTTGGGCAGCCAGGGCTCTCAATAGCTGCCTCGCGCGCTCACGGTCTTCCCCAGGTGGGGGTAGTGCCGTGATGAAGTTAATGTGAGGATTCGGATTTGTCTCCTTCTCGTTTAAACGTAAGTGAACCATCGCACTCTGGCGGTACACGCGCTGCTGAAGACGTTTAACGGCTCGCGGTGGTGGAGTGGTGGATTCGAGGTAGGTGGGGCAGCAGGTTTAGTTTCAGTGGACGCGTTGATTAACGTATTTCCATAAATGGATGTCTGATGGGGCTCTTGGTAAACAATGCCAAACACAACGAACCAGAGGGCGAAAAACTATTCATCAATTCCTAGCCATTTCCACCACACTCGTCGTTGAACCCGACTCCCCAAGGTACCCGAATGGATCTGGTGTTTTTCCTCAGAGCGTGATCCAACAGCCAACGGCTTCTCATTGGCCCGCGTTTCGAACTCCGGATTAAGAGAAGGGGGGCGTCTGAAAAATAAACTGACCACGCTTGCAAACCTCCTCCGTATTGTCAACCGAAACTTTATCGCTACACACCCTAATCTCAGTACGCTCGCGACGACAACAGTTAGAGTGCTACGGCCCCAAAATTCCTACTTGAAACCTTTCGTTCACATCTCCCCCTACCAAACCGGTCCCTGTCTACCAAGTGGCCACCAAAGCGCATTCAATCAAGGTCGGCCATCCACATCCTTGTGTAGGTATGTGCTCTAGAACCTTATCCAAGATTTCCGGAGGTAGGATCACGGACCGTTGAGCTGGTGGTCTGGAATGATCCTTGGGACCACCACCCATCAGATTCCAACTAAATAAAAAATAAAAAAGGGATAAGCGGCGACACAGCCATGATCGTGGTCGGGGTGCGCGTTGTAGGCTGGAACCCAGACTCATGTTCGGAGGGGAGGGTGTCGAGATGGAGACAGACACGGGCCGTCTTGATCGAAGTCGCTATCGTGGTTACGGTTGATACAAGCCAAAGACGACTCTTCTCGGTCTCGATCTACGAGTACAACCACCAACGGTGGGCGAACGGCGCCGCACATTCTGACTCCAAGGCTCGCCTCCTTGTATACGTTCGTTCGTTATCACATCGCTACGATCTGGATATCCTAACCGAGTATCCAGCCTACGGTATGGATATCGTGTCTGCGATAGTGGGTGTGTCGTCGTCTCTTCCTCCGTTTCCGCCGTGGATCTGATGAACGGCGGTCATCCCAAGGATCCGATCCACCACCCCCAAACACGTCAGCGATCCTTCCTCCAGAAATCTTGGATAACGTCCTAGAACACATACCAACAGGCGAACCGGGATGGCCAACCCTGATCGCATGCACTCTGGTAGCTACTTGGTGGACGGGACCCACCCAAAGACGACTATTCTCCTCAGTGTCCATCAACGAGGACAACTACCAGCGATGGTTGGACGGTGTCACCCGCTCCGGATCCAAGGCTCACCTTCTTGCGCACATCCGTTCGTTGTCACACCGCCGTGGTCGGACTATCGAAGCCAACTACCCAATGCGAGGTCTCGCAGAGGAATCTGGAGAATACTTTTCGGCTCTACGCGATATCCACAGTCTTACGTTATGTAATATCCAGGTGGAACACATCAGCGAAGACCAATTCCGCACTTGTTTTTCAGCATTCCGCGAAACCCTCACGCATCTCTCCCTCGAGACCGTCACTACGTCAATCGGTGCATTCGTGACCCTGGTCGATTATTTTCCCAATATCACAACTCTCCAACTGCGATCGTTAGTACTGGAACACGACAAAAAATCCACTCCGCCATTGTCTCGGCCGTTTCGGGGGAATGTGCGCGTTCACTGCTTCCGAGGCGATCGTATGGAGTTCTTCGATCAATTTGCCAAGTTGGACCTAGAGTATGAGGAACTGGTGATTGCCTCCCGCGCGCTCTTCATCCATGAGAAGATAGAGTTTTTGGATAGTGCCCTTCAAATAAGTGTGGGTACTATCAGATTTTTGAGGCTGGTCACCGAACTTGATTGTGAGCACCCTTTACTGGACCCATCAAAAGCACATCCTCACCCAACTCTCCCGCGTAAGACGGAGTTACACCGACGATCCACGACTTCCGGCAACTCGAAGAGTTGGAGCTGTTGATGCCTCGTCCAATCGATCCTTACGCAACCCTCCTCTCTTCAATCACCTCCCCAGAGCTCCGGAAAATCATCTTCCGAGTGACGTACACGTTCCATTGGAGGCCCTCCCCAGAGGGCAGGGAGAGATGGAATTGGGTCGACGACCGACTGTGTGGGCAAGTGGACCGGCTACGCGCGGTGGGGCATCGTCATACCCTGGAGGCGGAACTACGATTTGACAACATTGCGGGCTGTCCTGGATACCGTGACTTCGCCAACGTTTTGCCCGAGTTTAAGGAGGAGGGGGTTGTGACATTTATTGACACCGGTCGTGGCGATCAGGTTATTTATTCTTCCGTTCACGACCGTTAAAGATGGGTGGAGATTCATGTATGATTTACTGACGCTCTTCGTCATTAGCGAAGCCGTAGATAAATATCAAGACCGCTACTATCACATGAATTACGATCAAAGTTGAATGAAACCGCTGAATCATACAGAGGTCACGCTATTCGCGGGGGGTGAAATGTTTCGAACTCCGGTATCTGGGCATTCTTCCCATCCTTTTGTGAGGAACATCGCCCTGAGCAACGTTTGGTTGCTCTTCCCACCGCAACCTCGCCGACGTCTACGCCTAGATCCTACTGTACAGTCGTTTAGCTTCCACCGTGACAATCATCGAAGATGTATCCGTATCCGTCGGCTCTTATTATGACAACGGCGGTGCGTGGGCTGGTTTTCCCTGTGAGAAAAAAAATCAGCAATCGGTTGGTGCACATCGGCGGGGGAGGGAAGGCTTGAGGTGAGGAGTGTGCGCGCCATGTGCGTATCGGCAAGCCCATGTCCCATCTGACGGAGGATCCGGTTCGTTTGTGACAGAAGTTGAGGTGACGGTCTTGTGGACATCGCGATTCCCTCCGGGTCCTGAGCTAACGGTCATCGTCTCCCTCGTCGGTGCTCAGGCTGAGGCCAATAATTGATCGAGACCGTCGGCGGACCCTTGGTGTGACCAACTCGTTGGCCCGTCCTCGACAAGGCCGCTGGGAAAGTGAAAGGATCAGAAGTAGTCGGGTTACCTTTACTTCCTTAGCTGGTCGAGCGACTAGTCACCCACCCATATCGAGTCGAGGAGGGTCCTCCGTAGATCTTCGTGACCTTCTGGCTCCGTCAGCTCGAGCTCCACCCCCCCCCCCCCAACCAAGAATTGGAGGTGTCCGATGTCTGGAGGTAGCTTTGTAAGGTGCGAACGGTCACCTTTGAGTACGCGTCAGGAAGTCGGGAGTGAATTCACCTTGAGTAGTCCGCTTTACATTCAGGCGGAAAGCCTCTTTTCGACTGCTAAGTAAGGCTGGCTCCTCTCTTGCTCAGCCACTGTGCGACTGGGTGAGCTCCAGTGCGACGCACACCTCCTAGGCCACCACCTTTGAGCCTGTTTCCAGAATCCAGTCCCTGGGTCCATCGTTCGGGGTCTTGCCAGGGAAAATAGAACCAGACGTCAGCGATGGATAGATCAGGGTGGGAAAGAAGGGGGATAAACAAGGTACTTCGGTATAGAGTCGTCGTCGAGTGTCGAGTATCCCCGAGAGAGTCGGGTCTGGGTTGTTGACCTGAAGATTAATACCCTGTTTTCCGACATCACTTTATTGGGTCCCGGGGCCGCGGCGAGCAGGGCAGAACGAGTGCTTAAAACCTGCGAGTAATCGATAAAGCTCATCCGATTTTGTGGGATAGTGCAGGCTATTTCGAGACGCGGAATGTGACAACGCCGGGATCATGGGGTGCAAAACGCGTTAGAGTACACAATGGCGGAGGATGGTGGGAAATGTGTGACGTTAAGGTTCATCCTCCTTACGGTAGAGCCGCACGTGTTATACGTACCGTCGCCGTAATGTCCTCTTCGTTGAAGGGCCGATAACTTCTGAGCGAAGCGTGTTCCGCAGTTGTTGGAATCGAGAACCTTGGTCTGTATACTTTATACGCGTCAGCTATTCGCGGCGTGAATGGGGGATGAGTTGATCAGTTGTACACACACCCATTGGAGGTCAGCGATGCAATCAATCGAGGTGCGTGCGGGGGGACAGGCGGAAAGCAACGAGGGAGGAATTGTGGTGGAGTACAGAGAGATGGCAGTTGAAATCGCCGGAATGAACATCACTGGAAGTGAATGGTAACGGCAGCAGCACCTGGGGTCGTGTCAGACGAGAGGGGGAAAGATCCCAGAATGAACGCACCGGAGGCGAATATGAGAGATCATCTCGATACGGGAACAGGTGGAAGAGTATGCTGAGTAGGTAAGGTGCCGGCGGGAACAACCCATCCGCTTCGAGGAAAACTAGTTCTAGGAGGAGCCATTGGATTGGTCTCTTCCGACCGTATGGGGTATGGGTGCGAATAACCTACCAGTCATCTCCCCGCGTTTTGATTTCTGCACAGTTCCATTCATACTGAACGAAAAACAAAATATACGCGTGAGGAATTTCACTTGGGTTGATCTCTCTCCTGAACTTGGCGGTATTTGGGAAGGCTGTGGGATCTGTGGAACGCACCTCTTCAACATGTTGACGGTGAACCCGTGAGTCTCCGTCACTGGTTTCACTTGGGCAGCCAGGGTCCTCAACAGCTGCCTTGCACGTTCACGGCCATCCCCGGGTGGGGGTAGTGCCGTGATGAAGTTAATGTGAGGGGTATGGCTTGTCTCCCTCTCATTTAAACATAACTAACCCATCACACTCAAGCAGGGCACGCGCTGCTGATGACAGTTAATGGGGCGATGACGGTAGAGTGATGGATTCGAGGTAGGCGCGGCGGCGGGTTCAGTGTCAGTGGACGCGTTGGATTATGTTTTCCATAAATGGAATGTCTGATGGGGCTCTAGGCAAACAATGCCAAACACACCGGACCAGGTTCGGAGAGCGAAACCAGAACAAGTTACCTGACGTTTCTCCCCGAAGTATACTCCAAAGACCAGCAGCTTTTCGCGGCGCGCATTTCGAAGTTTAGGGTGAAGAGGGGCATCGGAAGAATAAACGGCCCACTTTAGTGAATTTCTACCATATTATCGACCAATGCTTTCTGCACCTCGTGATCTCGTTTCTATCCTTGTAACAACGACGCCCGAAGGACTACGCCCACCCAAAATATTTCACTCGCTGCTGGGCTTCCCCCACTGTGCTCTGAGCCGACCGACCCCGTAAAATACGGATCAACAGTGACGGTGAAAGTGATCCTCGATCACGGCGCATGCCACCCTCTCCCTCCATCGAACTTATCGAGAGACGACGCCTCCACTCTGAACGTGAGGCCGATCCCAGACCAAGACACACCTACCGCGACCGCAGCAATGGGTAAGTCGTCGTCCATTCCTCCTTTTTCGCCGTAAATCTGATGAACTGTCAACTCGAGGATCCAATTCACTAGCTTCAAACGCGTCCGCAATCCTTCCTCCAGAAGTCTTGGATAACGTCCTATGGCATATACCAACAAGCGAGCGGGGACGGCCAACCCTGATCGCATGCGCTCTGGTGGCTACTTGGTGGTCGAAACCCAGCCAAAGACGACTCTTCTCCTCGATCTTGATCAACGAGAACAACCGCCAGCGATGGATGAATGGTGTTGCCCGTTCTGTATCTGGGGTTCGTTACCGTGATACCGGAATTGGGTATTCAATGCGAGGCCTCGTACAGGACCCCCTGGAAAGCTTTCCCCTTCTTCGCGATACCCATAACCTCACCTTGTCCAATATCCGGGTTGAACACACCAGCAGAAGCCAGTTCCGTACTTTATTTTCGGCGTTCCGCGAAACCCTCACGCACCTCTCCCTCGAGAGCATCGCCGCCTCATTTAGCGCGTTCGTGACTCTTGTAGATTATTTTCCCAATATCACAACCCTCCAAGTGCGTTCGTTTGTGCTGGAACCCGACGAGGGACCAGTTTCACCATTGTCTCGACCACTTCGGGGGAAAGTGCTCGTTCGCGGCTTTCGAGGCGACCATTTGGAGTTCCTCGATCGATTCACCCAGTTGGATCTGGAGTACGGGGAGCTAGTGATCGGACCATTCGCCTGCAGGAGCCCAAAATTTCTGGAGAGTGCGCTTCAAATAAGTCCAGGAACTGTCAAATCTCTGAGGCTAATCACCGAAATCGGATGTGAGCAGCGCTCACCCCTTACTAAGCCATACCCTTACTCACCCACCAATATATAAGCCGGAGTTACTCCGACGATCCACGGCTTTCTACAACTAGAAGAATTGGAACTGGTGGTGACTCAGCCGAGGGACTCCCACAGAATCTTCCTCTCTTCAATTGCCTCTACTAGACTCCGGAAGGTCATCTTCCGAGTGAGGTACACGTTCCAAGGGAGCTCATCCCCAGAGGGAACGGGCGAGTGGGTTTGGATTGAGGAAGAATTGTGCAGGCTAGCAGATCGGCTACGCGCGACGGGGCACCATCATACCCTTGAGGTGGAACTGCGTTTTTTGAGGATTACCGACGGCACCGAGGAGCACGGTTTGACCAAGGTTTTACCCAAATTCAAGGAGAAGGGGGTTGTAACCGTTTTTGACGCCGACCGTGGCGAGCAGGTTTATTATTCTTCCACTCACAACCGTTCAAATTGAATGGAGGTTCACGCTGTCGTTTGTTATGCATCGACGATCGAGGAATATACCACATTTGAAACGGGACTGGGCATACAATACTTATAACTGATAGTTATTCGTTATTCACGTTACATCTTCAGAGTTGCTACCAAGTGCACACTCGAGTACAAAGTGATAAAGGGGGGCGAACAAGGGGAGGAGTAACGATAACAACGACAATGGTGCGGGCTTGATCCCGGCGCGCACGGGGAAAGATAGATTACAGCTTTTGCCTTCTACGACCGCGTCAGGATATGCCAGCGAAACCACGTTGAAGCTGCGTGCACGAGTTAGGGCACAGATCCAAACATCCACCAAAATATCCTACTCCGCAATCACTACGCTGGCGTGTTTCCCCAACTTGACCATCGCCTCGATGGCCTTGAACAACTCCACAAGTGCGGGTATGAACCGGCCATTGAAACGGCCTACGGAAAACTTCACCTCCATCTTGCTCCCGGGGTGGATGGTCTTGAACCGTTCGGCCAGCAGACAGAGGTGCCCCCCAATCAGGCCCCAAGCCTGAAGGTCGACCACCCTAACCAAACACAGCACAAGCTTCAGAACAATCTTCGGAGGTGGGAGAGAACAGAGGGAGGGGAGGACGGTGCCGGCGAGTGTCCCAGGTTGAGGAAACATAATTTCCAGCTCTAGGTACTCCAGTCCAGTGCATCCCGAGAGGTCCGGTGGGTCAAAAGGGGAATCTAAGACGAAATTGCATGGTTAGGGAGTGATCGGAGATGATGTTGAGCTAGAGAGGTTGGAATACGTACTCTCAAGGTCTCCCGTGATCCTCAAAGATTTGAGGCTGCTGGCGGAAGAGATTATCCATTGCTTCACATGCCCAGGTTCGTCGATGATACACAAAGTATTGATCCGCAAATCGTGGAATTGGGCTGACGGAGGGATCCAATCAAGCGATCCCGGAGTATCTTCGCCCAGCAAGAGATCCAAGGAGTTGGGGTTCTCGAAGACTGGGATCCTGGGAGGAAACACTATCGCGTTACCATCATCCAGAACTTCTATATAATGGGCACGCAAATGGCGGAGATGGGGGAGGGCAGCGAGGAGGGAAGTGATGACGCTGGTCCTGGTCGGCGCCCCGTCGATCTCCAACCTAACCAAACTCGATCCCATCGGCGCGAAAGTCTCCACGACGGAAGGCAAGAGGAGAATCTCGCAACGGTCGAACGCGAGCACTTCGATGCGGGTGAAAGCACGAATATGGCTATTGAAGTCCTCCAGTGAATCCAAGTCAACCCACGTCAACTTGCGGACATGGCGTGATACGCCAGAGGGATTCGGTTCGATGTTCGCGCGCCACTTATCGAGGCAGTCTTCGTCTGTGAACCAGACGGATTCGAAGTGGTGTTTCTGTATTCGCGCGAGCCAGTGCCGCGATACCGTGGAGAAGTACGAGATGCTGGGGTATGACGATTCACAATCAACGAGTTGGCCGATTGTCGTATCCGCGGGCACTTGGGGAGGGGTATGTGCTCCGATGCCGAAGAGTTTTTCGAGTGGGAATTCGCACTGAGCTGCGAGTTCGTCGATCACCATATCCACGATCTCTTGGGGAATGATACGCATGATTGCTAGTGGTGAGGTGGGTGGTAGTGGCGGTAGTGGCGAGATGGGTGGTAACGGTGGTTGTAGGTTTGGAGCACCGTGACGAAGGGTCCCTTATATATGTCCTCGACGGTCGAGACTCGCTGTGTCCGTCCGCGCGAAATGATTAGCCGGGGTTGGGCTGTTGTGAGAACCGTTAAAATGACCAACCTTTCGTGGGCAACACGTTGCACCGTGTTTGCTAGAGGCCGTGTACATGGCCCTGGGGCACTCATTCGTCGCCCTACCGGGTCTACGGCCACAAACCGTGACGAGTTCGGCCAGGCCCCCTACTAGCTTCCGTCCGTGGACAAGGCCCGTTTGCTGGGCCTGTTACCGCCCGCCGCTTGAGTCATGAACGTAGTAGCACCGTAGAGTGGTAGGGTGGTATTTGGCGACCAAAACCTGTTCCCGTGGTGTCGTCGGTATTTATTCGCCCACACCAAAAGGACAGTCGTTGACTGGCATAGCCAGAGGGATCCACGCATAGGAGGGGTGGAATACGGAATAGATGAGATGAATGCTTAAGGTACTAAGAGAAGCGGAATGGCGTGTCACGGCGCTGGACCAGTGCAAACGAAAGGCGGCCTTTCACCTCTCGTCTACCCCGATCCGCGTTCCTAATCAGGTAGGTTTGACCAGACCGTTGTCCACCAGTGTCCACCCCTAAATGGCGAAGGGCGTGACCCTGCCATGGGGACGGGCCACTCTGGCCACCAATCGTAGGTGGAGGCCGTTGCGTTCTGAGATTTCCCACGATCGAAACCGGTAAAATGTGGCAAATCAGTTCTACCAGCACGCACCAGGTGTGAACGCCAATACAGTATCAAGTAAAGCGCCGCATCAAAATTTAGACGGCTATCAGAAGCGAGTGAGGGGTTGAAGCTCACTTTCGCATACAGGAGGCTTCGAGATTACCATCTGGGGGCCCACAGGGACGAGTTCATATCAGCTCCTGTGATAGGGAATCACAGGGGTCGTATTTGTGGACGGAAATTTTGCAGCACACTACCTCACCCAAACGCAAACTAGACATAGATGTTTCCCACAAGTGCCAAATCTCAGATCCAATATGAGAGGATAAGCTTATAAGTACCTTGGCATTCGAGTCCTAGAAAACTACAAACAAAGGTAGCAGAGTCCATTCGCCGGGCCTCGTGAGCCAAAGCAAAATAAGTTGAGAGGATTGAAAGTGAGAACTGGGTTTAATCTTTGAAAGGGAAAAAGACGATCGGGAAGCATATCGAAAAACATGAGGGAATGAGTCCGACAAAGTAGACTCAAAACAAGAACTTTGGAGTCTGACTGGACTACGAAGTTGTGTTACATTCTCCCATCCTAACAGGAAACTGTGACTGTGATCGGGGAGGGTGAGATCAAGAGACTTTCACCAGGGAGCGTAGTCACTCTAGGCGGGAGTGTGAACAGCGAAGGAGGGAATGAGAACTCCGAAGGAGGGAGTGTTACCACCGAAGGGGGGAACGAGACCGTCGATGGAGGGAGTGTGAGGACGGTTACTGAAGGAGGGACTGTGATAGTTGAACCGGGGAAGAAGTAAAATGAAGGAGGGAGCGTGATAAATGAACCGGGGAATCTGGCAGACGAGGGAGGGAGTGTAACCAACGAAGGAGGGAATGTAACCAACGAAGGGGGGAGTGAGAATGTGATAGGAGGAGGCTGGACAGTCGTGACCCTGAAAGGATTATTGGGGTACGGGCAAGATGAGGGGCGGCATGAAGGGGAGTTGTTAGTGCCTCGGTAGCATTGGTATCCCGTCGCTTGAGGTGAAAGGTGTTGAATAAGGTAAGCCAGCTTGTTGCGGTGAGAATGAACTCACGGCAGCAGAAGTTCTCCCCAGGGCAAAGAACGTAATCGGGTTTGGTGCATTTAGGAGGAGGATCGCAAGTTTTACCATTCGGGCAGCACCCGCGTTTATCATTAACCACGGTGCAATAGTACCTACACCCAACGAAATCAGAAAACTGTCTGAGGGTGGGAAAGTTTGGAACGTACCCCTGCTTACAGCATCCTCCACCGCTGCAGCAGCTCTCACCGGGTGCGCAACAAGAGTTTCCTTCGCAACCCCTAGAACCGTTTTTGCAACATCCGGTAGAGTAGCAGTAGCTACCGGGTGCACAGCAGCCTGTTGGTAACATATAAAGGTCAGGCGAGTAGGGTCAAGTAAATCATGGGTGGACTCATCACCTGATTTGCAGCAATCACCGTCGATTTGGCAGCATCTGCGCGGAATAATTCCAATATTGAGTACGGTCCCGCCAAACACACATTTCGTGAAACGGAAAACAGATGACCGCGGCCGAAACGCGCGTGTGGAATGCGACGAGGGAAGAAAGTAAAAGCAAACTGGCGTGCTAACCTTCCAGATTTGTTGGCGCACCCCGCGTAACCGGAGGGGCATTCATTATGCCTGACCCCCAAGAGGCCGCGGATTTCGCGGGCGCTGTTTGTAGAATTCGTATCGTCCATCCCGGTGTTCATGTCTTCCAAGGTCGCTGCGAGGGGGTCATACCCATCGATGACCTCGGGCTGAGGGAACTGAGAGACGACGAAACTGGCGGAAAACAGACAGAGCAGGGTTGAACGGAGCAACATTGTGTCAGATGAGGGAGACAGTGGGGGGTTGCGAATGGATAGGCAACCTGAGGGCACAGCAGATGCGGGGATAGTTTCTTAAGAACATACTGGATATTTGCTTCAATTCGACATTCGTTACTGGAGAAGCTAGGCCCCCTGGCAGGAGTAGCACGATCATGTCGTTTGTATAGGGGGTGGCGGGTTTCGGCGGATATTATCACACACGTGCCGATCGCGACCGCATTAACCTTCCCCTTCCGTCGATCTTTTCAAGCGACAAAGAAATCGACCAGCTTGCAACCCGGAACTTGCTCGCTATCATGGGGTCATTACTTTTTCTGTGACAAGGTCACAAGATGTTCTTCGCGATGTTCACACCCGGTTTGCAGCTGAAACATAATTGCCCCTTCCCAAGCCAAACCACGACGAGACCGCGCGGTTTTTACGAAGGTGACCGTAACTACCCCACAGGTGCGGTCGTGGGCTGTCTCCCACCTCCAACCACAATTATTAGGCTTCCCCGTGAATCACGTTTCACTAAAGTTCGACTTTGGCTCTTTCATGGTTCCGCCCACGAGCCGCGTCAAGCAATGACAGCTGCCATGCACTGCCACAGAACAATACCCCCCAAGTGGACGAGTCAAAAGCAAGGTAAACCATATGGGTCAGCCCCAAGGCAACTGTACCGTTGCCGAACTTGCGGCGACAAGGCGGGAACTAGGAGTAAGATCCTCTCCCATCTGTTACATGTAAACCATTCCTACGCTTCCCCTCTCTAAGGCTAAGGAACTACGTCACGAAGGGCACTTACGCATTTTACCACTAAACTCGTATGATGGCGTCCTGAAGGGCGGCACTTAGGGAGCTTCGATCCCTTGAAAATCCTCAGACACTTTCAAAACAAGTCAAGTTAGTGATTCCGTCGCGAGGGGAACCTGGGTTGCACGAGGTACGCCCCATGCTGTGAACGAAGTGAATTGGTCGCACAGACTGCATCAACGATGGGCCTAGTTTGCCCAAGGCAGTGGTAAGGACAGCTGGTGTGGGTTGGTTTTTCCCACTTCGAACGTAACGTGCTTAACTCCGAGCGTTCCGTGCGGTCACGAGGCTAGGTCAGGCTCCACGAACTTATAAGTAGTTACCAACACGCCAGCTCCCAAGTTACCGCCGTTCAGGAAACCCCGCGTCGACCACAGGGGCAGCGTGGATTGGGCCATTTATCAGCTTCTCGAGGAGAGGAGAGGACCCCCATGTTGGCTTCGCACCCAAACCTGTCAACCAGAGAGGTGCGTAAACGCCGATCTAGAGATGGTGGTAGAAACAGGACAAAGATCAATGAAATTTCAGATTTTGTTACCTACGCTAGCCAAGGCTTGTCCAAGACCACAAAACGGTACACAATGCGGATGGGTGCCAAGGGGTCTGGGCCAGAATTTCAAAGGAATTGGCGGTTTCAGACGGACCCCAAGGCCATTATCGGAGGGCGTGCGTGATTCAGACGAAAGGTCACGTCGAATAAGTACGTTAGCTTCCGGGGACGTTCCACTTGAGGGTTTAATAGAGCGAAAAAACCGCACGTGGTTCTGAAAACCAGGTGACTGGTCGGTCAATATGAATTGGAGATTGGCAGGGTTAGGGGTAACTCGACGTCGCCTTGACAGCTGGCGGCGGGCCTGTCACGGCCCGCCCTGGATGCTGTGCAAAAGTCAGAAAGGGCGGAGTTTCGTCCTCCAATGAATTGTCATGCAGTCCATGCGCTGAAATATGAGAGGGTCGTAGAGGTCCATTTCGTCTCGATTCTAGCCGGAAACCGTGCCGCGAGAGAAAGAGCGATGGCCTGACCGTATCAACGAGCGACGCCTTTGGAGAGGGGAGGCTGTGAGCAAGTGACAGCAAGTGACAGGCTGCCAAGTCCCGTTTCACCGACGTTGTCTGGGTCGAGATTCCCACCTTCAGCAAGACATCATGCGAAGAGACGAAAAAGATCCTGGCAGGAACGTCGGGATTGAGGCCTGAGGCCTGACAGGGGGAAGATCAAAAGGCCCAGCCAGGCGTTGGACCTGTACCAGCAGACCACTCTCATGACCGATGGCACATCCCTGACGCAAGCCACGGTCGTCGACGGCCCTGCAGCCCGGGAGGTGAGTGGGAGAACTATGGTGATGGTTTGAGAGCAATGTACGAACCGGCCAATGCCGCGATGCCGCCAATATAGGTAAATGACGGTTGGGCCACTGCATCGTACGGGAAACGGTCTATCGAAACGAAACCTGTTGTACGATGTTTTCGCCTGTTGAAAAGGACAGTTAGGGTCGCGATAGGTCACAACGCTTATCGAACCTAGAAATGATAATTAATCTCGTGGCGGGCCGTTACTCCAGCCGAGTGATCTGATATGTAACGGACTCTCCCCAGCCCGGGCTTTCATCGAATATCCTCGTAGTCAATAGAGTGAAGGCAAAGGCAGACCGCAACTTCCGTCATCGAAGTTTGTTCTATCATGGACAAATTAAGGCAACGAGAAACAGAGCATAGATCAACCAAGCTGTACTGGGATTGTCTCGCCAGGTACTCGAGCCCTAACATCTACCGAATCCTACCATCCGTAACCACTACATTGGCATCTTCCATCAACTTGAGCATAATCTCTCCGGACTTACACCACTCCACAAACGCGGGTTTGAAGTTGTTAACCCAACCGCCTACGGAAACCTCCACCTCCATCTTTTTCCCAGGGTGGGCAGTCTTGAACTCTTTGGCCGCCCGGCAGAGATGCCTCCCCATTACTTCCCAAGCTCGGAAGTCGACCTGCACGGCGCATGAACCTGTCATAACCAGAACGATTTTTGGAGGTGGGAAAGAGTAGAGGGATGGAAGGACGACGTCAGCGATTGCCCCAGGTTGAGGGACCCCAATCTTGAGTTGTAGGGACTCCAGTGCAGTACACCCAGAGAGGTCCAGCGGGGTGAAATTGGCATCTGAGAAAAATCACACAATCAGGGACTGGTTGGAAAAGATATCGAGTAAAGAGGTCGAGACACATACCGGTTGTGTATGGTGTAATGCTTAGAAATTTGAGACATTCGGCGGAGGAAGCAATCCATTGCTTCACGCGTCCCGACTTATTGAGGATAGACGGCACGTTAATCCGCAAATCACGGAACCGGGCAGAGGGAGGAATCCAATCGAGCGATTCATGATCATCTTTCTCTATCAAGAGGTCCAAGCAGCCGGCGCCCTCAAAGAATGGGATCTTATAAGGGGGACCTGTCACATCACGATCGCTGCGAAACTCCAGGAAACGGGCTCGTAAATGGCGGAGACGGGGAAGGGCGGCGAGGAGGGAGCTGATAATGCTGTACGTGGTCGACCCGCGGTCGATCTTTAATTTGAGCAAGTTTGATCCCATCGGCGCGAAAGACTCCACGACGGAAGGCGAAAGGAGAAGGTCACATCCTCTGAACGCGAGCGCTTTGACGCGGGCGAAACCACGAATATGCTCCTCGAAACCCTCCAGCGTATTGATGTGAGCGCACTTCAGCCTGCGGACATGGCGTGATGCCCCATCAGGATCGGGTCCAATGATTGCACGCCACTTATCTAGCTCGGACTGATTCCTGAAGAGGATAGATTCGAATTGGCGTTTCCGCGTGCGCTCAATACACTGTTGCGATCCCGTTGCGTACAATAAGATGTCCGTGAGCCATGTGGGTGTTGGGGGTTCGTCGACCACCATATCCACAATCCCTTGGGGAGAGGTGGGGATCCTAATTGGTTTTGAGGTGGGTGGTGATGGTTGCGGGAGGTCTTGGAGGCGAAGAATGGCTAATATGCGACCTCAATCGTTGGGGTTCGTCGTATTCCTCAGCGGGAAACAATCAGCCGTGGTGGGTTGGGTCACTGTGGGAACAATCAAAACAGTCAGCTCTTCACGGACAAGACACTCCACCGCGCCCATTAGACACTGTGTGGCCAGAAACCATGAAGGCGACGAGTTTGGCCGTACCCTAAACTTGCACAGCAAGTGCAAAATACATAGGTGCGAGTCGGCCCATGGGAAACCTTTGGTCACACGAGGGTGTACCGGGTGGCCCCAAGTCTCCCCTACCAACCAATCGAGCCGCAGGTGAAAAAAGTGTCTGGCACACACCTCAAACGTTGGCGGCGACTCGTGGGGAATTCAGAACGAAAAACAGGTAGAAGAGTTGAGAAGAAGCGATCATCGTAACCACCGAGTCGGCGGCGGCAGGGCGCTCAGCTCGAACGGGAAGGTGAGCGGGATTCCCACGGTCGCAACGCTTACCGTGCGTCTCCGGTACAGGCAACGAAGCCCAATGGAATTTCACACATCTCGCGGCAAAGTCAACCAAGGCGGATCCTATCATCGAAACGCTCGTGCTGAGGGAGGAGAAAGTGATCTCAAAACGTCCGTGGGACGGTCTCCATATCTCACGGCGGTTCAATTGCACACGAAAGTGAACGCGGATCCTTCGTCTTCCGTCCACTTCGATCCGCATTGTGTTTGATCAGCTCAATCCAGCCAGACCGTTATTTGCACCTAATTTGGTGAAGAGTGGGCATTTGTCCACAGACCGTAAGGCGGCCTTTGATGTTCGATTTTCATTGATCTAGACCCGCTCGCATGGATACGACATGAATGCGCCCTATCGAATAGAGCGCCACGTCAAAATTTGGACGGCTGTCAGAAGCAAGTGAGAGGTTGTTCATTTTCATATACAAAAGGCCGTGAGAGCATCTCACAAATCACCCTTCAGGACGTTCAACTGTTCAGGGAGACCCACCTTCAGGTAAAGATCCATATCAGCTCCTGGGGCAGGAAGCCGCAGAAGTTGTACGAGCCGAAGATACGGAGCGTATTGTATTTCGTGCGATTAAAATAGCGGCGGCCGGCCTGCTGAGACGAAACTTACTGTACGAATTTTTTCCCGGTGAAAGTGCCGTATGGAGGATTGCTGCGGTTGCGATAGGTCATAATGGTTATTGAACGTCTCCGGAAATGAACATCGATCTCACAGCGGAGTGACCGCTACTTTGGCCTTGTGATCTGACACTATATGACACGGACTCTCCCAGCCCAGGATGTCTTCAGAGTATATACCAGGTACACACTAAAGCACAAACTAAGAAAAGCGAAAAAAAACGAGGAAAGCGGAGGTAGCCATACTTCAGACGAAGACAAACTATAAGTTCCGTCGTAAAAGCTGTACTGGGGGTCCCACACCAGGAGCACGGGTCACAACATCCCCCAATCCTCCTCGCCCGTAACCACTACGTTGGCATCTTCCATCAACTTGAGTATAACCTCCCCGGACTTACACCACTCCACAAGCCCGGGTTTGGAGTCGCCATCCCAACCACCCAAGGAAATCTCCACCTCCATCTTTTTGCCGGTGTGGGTAGTCTTGAACCGTTTTGCTGCCCGATGGAGGTGTCCCACCATTACCTCCCAAGCCTGAAAGTCGACCTGCTCGAACCATGCATCCACTGCTAGAACGACTTTTGGAGGTGGGAAAGAGTGAAGGGATGGAAGGACAGTGTCCGCGGGTACCCCAGGTTGAGGGAGCGAAATCATGAGTTGCAGGGACTCCAGTTCTGTGCACCCCGAGAGGTCTAGTGGGGAGAAGCTAGGACCTGGAAGAAAATGACACGGTCAGAGAATGTAGCCGAGTTGAAAATGTCGAGATGCGCACCCCCTGGGTACTCCGTAATGCTTAGGAATCTGAGGGTCCCGGCAGAAGAAGCAACCCACTGCTTCACGCGTCCAGAATTATCGAGGATAGACAACACGTCAATCCGCAACTCGCGGAACCGAGCAGAGGGAGGAATCCAATCGAGTGATCCCGGAGCATCCCCGTCCAACACGAGTCCCAAGCAGCCGGCGTCCTCAAAGAATGGGACCCTAGAGGGGAGTCCTGCCACGTCACAATCGCCCAGAACCCGCAGAGAATGGGCGCATAAATGGCGGAGGTGGGGGAGGGCAGCAAGGAGCGGAATGACGATGTCGTACGTGGTCGTTGCCTGGTCGATCCTCAAGCTGACCAAACTTGATCCCAACGGTGCGAGAGACCTCACGACGGAAGGCCAAAGGAGGATATGACACCCAATGAGCATAATGTTCTCGACGTGGGTGAAAGCACGGATGTGATCATCGAAACCCTCCAACGTCTTGACGCACCACCAGGACAGCTCGCGGACATGTCGGGACACGCCGCAAGGATCAGGTGCTATGTTCGTACGCCACTCCCCCAGGCCGAGCTGATCCCTAATGTGGACAGATCCGAAGTGGTGTTTCTGTGTCCGGTCGAGCCACTGTCGCGATACCGTTGAGTAATGTGAGATGTTGACGGGTTCTCTGAATCGCCACAGAGAATCAGCGAGTTGGTCGACTACCATATCCACAATCTCTTGAGGGAAGGTACGCATTCTTATCGGTTCCGGGGGTGGTTGGAAGAGGTTTGTGACGCGAAGGGCCGCTTATATATGCCCCCCACGGTTGAGATTCGCCGTATTCATCAGCACGAAATAACTAGCCGTGGGGGCGGACAGCGGTAGAAACAAAACAATTAGCCCTGCACGGACAACACGCTCCACTGAACTCACTGGAGACTGTGTGCATGGCCCTGGGGACAACGTCCGTGGTTCTGCCACACCAGTGGCCAGACGCCATGAATGCGACGAGTTTGGCCGTGCCCCAAGCCCGTACAGTAAAGGCCGAATAGGTATGAGTCAGCTCCACGGAGTTGAGAGATCGGTGGGTTCCCGAGGCGAAGGGGGCCGTCGACCGTGCTGGGACGCACCCAATGAGCAAACCCTCCCCTGCCAATCGATCAGCTAATCGAGTCACAAGTGAAGAATTGTTCGGCGTGCACCTCAAACGTTGGCTCCAGTTCGAGGAGGATCCAGAACGAAAAAGAGATACGAAGACGCGACCGCCGGAACGTGTGTGTGTGTGTGTGTTGTTCTATTAATAATACACCATTCAGCTCGGTGGCCAGAGGTGTCCCCTATATACTACATCACTACTACGTTAAGGGCTTGATTGTCCAGTCTAGCACACAGCAAAACTATAAGCAAACTCCTTGAGGAGGTACCGTGAAGGCATAAAAGAAAGGGTAGCATGAAACGCAAACAGGGAGGAGTGGCGCGCGTAAGGCGGCAAGGAACTGGTCCAGAGTACTGGCCTAAAAGGCAAGGGTGCAGAGGTACCGCACCGGGCGCTGGAGCGACGTGCTCAGGCCGCGAATGAAATCACGGAGGTTCGTGAGGGGCGTGCTTGCGGGAGAACGGCCCGGCCTTCAGGTCGACCCCCGGAACGTGACGCGCCCACTCGAACGGGAAGGCGAGCCAAGTTCCCACAGTCGCGACGTTTATCGCGCGCTTCCGGGAAAGGCAACGAAACACCACTAAAGCGCCGCGCCCCATGGCATAGTTAAACCATGGCTAGATCTACCATTGAAACGCACTCTCTAATACCAAAGGAAGAGGTTAAATGTCCGTGCAGCGGTTGCACAACGGGTTACACGTGGAATTGACCACGGACCTTCACCTTTCGTTCGCTTCGACCCGCGTTACGCTCAATGAGGCCGGTTGAATCAGTTCATTATCTCTATTTAACAAGTGAAGAGAGAGAGCTTAGGACCCTGTGCACCAACCGTGGGGAGGCTGTTGGGTTCCGGTTTTCGACGATCCAAGCCCTCCCCCACGGGCATGATAGGAGAAATCTGTCCCCCAAACGCAGGAGTCAATCACACACATGGTGTACCGCATCAAGTAAAGCGCCGCGTCAAAGTTCGGGCGACTGTCAGAAACTAAGGGGTTGTTCATTTTAAAATGCAGAGGGCTGTGAGATCGCCATCACGCTGTGATACCATCTTCACAAGTCACATTTCAGTATGCTCATATACGGATGGAAGATTTGCGTTGTGGAACTGCCATGGAGTCTGTGGGGAGTGTACTAAGCCACCACAATTCCCGCGAGGGGTCGTGTCAAGTACGTTAGCCTCTGGGAATCCCCCATCGGGGCGAAGACCCCTCATGTATTTCTGGAAGCTAGGTCGTCGATTGGTCGATAGGAATTGGAGATCAGAGTTAGGGGTAACTCAACGTCACCTTGACAGCTGACGACGTGTCTATCCTAGCCCATCCCTGGATGGTATGAAAGGGTCGGAAACGGTGAGGTTTCATTCCCCTATGAATTGTAACTCAGTCGGTCCGCACTGGAACACAAGAAGGCTGTAGAGATCCTCTACCTCGTCTCAATTCTATCCGGGTACCGCGCCGCGAAGAAACACGTGTCAGTGGGCAATGTGTTTGCAGGTGTTTCCTCTGTCGGAGTAGGCTGGAACCCACCCTCGTTCAGAGGGGGCGGTTACATCGGAGAGGGGGTCGCGCGTATCCCATGGTCTGCTAAGCAACATTTCACCAGGGTGTCCGGGTCAAGGTCCCCGCCCAAGCAAGGATATGGGAGGGGATAAAGGACTCCAGATTCTGCCGGGAACGCCTGGATCGGGACACGACAGAAGGAGGGGAGCTCCAGGCCCAGCCGGGAGCTAAACCTGTGGCTTGTAGATCAGTGATGCACGGACCACCAATCCTTGAAGATCCTGCAGTCCAAAAAGTGACTTGTGGGATCATGTTGTTGGTCGACTGAGAGCGACCTACGAACCGGCCATTGCCGCGATGCGGACTCCAACAAAGGTAAACGCCGACAAATTTGGTCACATCCTTTGGGATACGGTCAAGCGAAGAAAAACTCGCTGTGCGATGTGTTTGCCAGATGAAAGTACTGCCTAGAGAATCCCTGCCGTCGCGACAGGTTGTACATAATAGGTCGTAATGCGTATTGAATGACGTAGAGAATGATGAAACTCGTGGCAAACCGGTGCTTTGGCCGAGTGATCCAGAATGCCACTGAATCTCACCAGCTCAGGCCTGCTTTCCGCGAGAAATCTTCAGAATCTATACCAAGTACACGTGGGTACAAAATGATAAAATAGGGAGAAGAAGAATAGGAACAAAGGCGAAGATAGATTTGTCATATCATGGACGATGGCAGACGATGGCCATCGCGTGGGTCGGGTTCCTTCAGACAAAGCAACCGGACGCAGATTACAGATCGTCTAGGTCGCGTCGAAACCGTTCATCGAATCCCCTCGTCTGTGACCACTAAGTTGGCATGTTCCTTCAACTTGAGCATAACCCCCCCGCGCGTACACCACCACACAAACATGGACTGGTCGTCGTCGTTATCCCAATGAGTTACGGAGGTCCCAACCTCCATCTTTCTCTCAGGGTGGGTGGCCTCAGTGAACTGTTTGGCCGCCCGACGGAGATGTCCCACCATTACCTTCCAAGCCTGATAGTCAACCCGCTGTTCCCACGTCCCCTCCACCTCCAGAACAATCTTCGGAGGTGGGTAGGAGTAGAGGGAAGGGAGGACAACATTAGCGAGCATCCCAGGTCAAGGAAGTGCGATACTGAGTTGTAGTGACTCCAGCACGGTGCACCCCGAGAGGTCCAGTGGGGTAAAATGGGGACCTAGGAAGAGATCACACAGTCAGGGTGCGATTGGAAACGGTGTCGAGCTAAAGACGTTGAGAAACGCATCTTCTGAGTCTGCTGTAATGCTCAGGAATTTGAGGCTCCCGGTGGAGGCAGCAATCAATTGTTGCACACGGCTAGATTTATCTTGGATGGAGAGTGCGTCGATCTGCAAATCACGGATCCGAGCGGAGGGAGGGATTAAATGAAGCGGTCGTCACGTCGCGGTCGCCCAAGACCTTCAGGAGGTGGATATGCAAATCTAACTAGGTTGATCCCATTGGCGAGAAAGATCCCACAACGGAAGGCGAACGGAGAATCCCGCGTACGTTGGGTCTGGCTGGTGTCGTACACCATTTCTCTATGCGGGACTGATTGTAGAAGCGAACGCTTCCGAAGTGGTGCTTCTGCGTGCGGGCGACCCACTGTCGTGATAGCGTCGAGTACCATGAGACCTCCTTCTGGTTTCCAAACAATGGCAGTTCATAATCGGTGAGTCTGTCGATTACTATATCCACAATCTCTTTGGGGAAGGAGCGCATTCTTGCTGGTTCCGAGGTGGGTGGTGGTGATTGTGAGAGGGCCGGGGCGTGGAGTGTCGCTTATGTATGTCCTCAGCGGTTGGGGCTCGCCACGCCCGTCACCGGGGGGGGGGGGATTGGCGGCAGGGAGGTGGGTCGATATGGAAACTGTTAGAACGTTGATTGGCCCACCGTGGGCAACAGGTCCTATGACGTTCACCGGAGACTGTATGACCCCGGAGTGAACGTCGGTTCCACACAGCACCCACGACCAGACACCGCGGAGGAGAAGGGTCTAGCCGCGCCCCAGGCCTGCGCAGCAAGTGTCGAATTAGTACGCGTCATCTCCACAGAGTGGAGAAACCGGTGGGTTCCCGGAGTGAAGAGAGTCTTTGACCTTGTCAAGACGTCCCTTGATCATGGCCCGAACACTCCCCTACCAACCAATCAGGCTACGAGCGAAATAATTGTTGGTACGCACCTTATTCCGAACGAGAACAGATAAGCAGGAGGGGACATGAATCGAATAAGAAATGTGATCATCCGAACAACCATAGTATCAATATGTAGTTTGGATTGTGGGCGCCAGTGCCCAGCTCGAACGGGAAGGTGAGCCGAGTTCCCACAGTCGCAACACATATCGGGTGCCTCCGTGAAAAGAAGCAAGGCCACAGCAAAGGGCTGCGCGTCCCACAGCAAACTCAAGTCGAGGTGAACTCCGTAATCGGAACCTTCTTGTGGATGGTCGAGGAGGGTGTGGTTTTCGGGAACGTCCGCGTTCGAGACCTCCCAATGATCCAAACCCTCTCGCATGGACGCGATACGAGAAATCGGTTCACCGAGCACGTACTAGGCGTCAGTTTTATGAATGGTGGAGCCACATCGAGTATGTACAGTTGTAACGTCAAAAGCCGGGCGGCTGTCATCGAATGAGTGGAGCTGTTCGTTCTCATGTGCAAAGGCTGTGAGATCACCATCATGCTGTGATACCATCTTCACAAATCACCCTTCGGTACACTCCACACAGGTCATCGAATGTACACTTTCAGGGAGAAATTCATATCCGACTGTATCTTCCTGCTGCGGGGGGTTGATATGAAGATATTCTTGTATACGGATAGAAAACTTGTGCCATACGATTCGTGCGAGTGTCATGAGATCTATGGGGGGCGTGCCAAGCCATCTCCACGTTCACACGAAAAGTCGTCTTGAATACGTTAACCTCCGAGGGTCCTCCACTGAGGACTTCCAAATGGGGTGAAAACACTACACGTGTTTCTGCGAGCCAGGTCATCGATTGGCCGATAGCAATCGGAGATCAAAGATAGCGGGAGCCGGACGCCACCTTGACTGCTCGGGACGCGCCTGCCCTGGCGGGTCCCTTGATGTCGTATGTAAGGTTCAGAGATAGTGTCCTCCTTGAATTCAGTCTGTCCGTACTTGAACAGGAGAGGCCGAAGAGGTCTTCCCTCCACCTCATCTGAATTCGAAACCGTCCAGAAGAACCCTTAGCCCGGATGTGTCAGCGGGCAACGTGTTGGCTCCATTGGAGAGGGGAAATGGGGGGAGGCTGGGTGTAAACCGCGCGCTGCCACACAACGTTTCACGGTGGCGTCTTGGTCAAGACTCCCGCCTTCAGCGGGCATGAGTAAAGGGAAGAGGGCGGCCTACTACAGTGTGCGGAAACGCCCGGGTCGAGGCGTAAGAGCAGAGGGGCAAAAGGCCAAGCCAGGCACTGTGCCCGTGACAATCGTTTACCGGTTCGAGGCAAGACCTGTGGGGGGCTGTGGGGTTCTAACCTCTTAGGGGTGTCCATCCGATCGCTTTGATGACAATCTGGGGCAAAACCGCGGGAAGCGCCGGGGGGAACAGGGTCGTTCCGAGGATTCCGAAGAGGCATTCACCGCTTCGTGAGACGCCTCAGCAGTCTTGGTCTGCAAAGGAGAGAAGGTCCGGCTTAGCGGTGCTTTACAACGAGTCGGAGCTCGCCATAGGGACACGGAAACGATAGGAGATGGAGGAAACAGCGAAAGGAAGGCAGAGCGCAATGAAGATTGAGCTCAGTGACCTGAAACGGCGTTGTAGCCAAAACAACGAGGGTCGCTTTGAGCGGTGGTCCGGTGGATGATCCATCAGGAAACTCATCCTGCAAGAATTCGAAGGTGTGGGTTTTGAGGGGGGACGAACGTCAACGCGTAGAGTCAAATTCTGCTGTGGAACTCGGTCGATCGCCAATTTAGAAAGTAACCGACCGGTGACGTCCAAAACGACGTCGGGTGGTTGACGGGAGGAATGGATGTGGGGATGCCAGGTGACTGGGGAACCGGGGAAGGACAGAAGAAGCCGGTCGGGGCTACTTGGCACCCGATCGCAGCGGGAGTCGGACCATGGAAGCCAGTGCAAACGTCCGGAGCATAACCAGTCCGGGTCTCCTCGCCACTGCGCACGACACACGAGGGTGAGACGGGTGTGAATGGTTAGCTCAGGATACGAAGTGTTGTGAGGGGATTCTGAATCTGATCTGGGAGCCAAGAGCCCCTGATGATCTGATGTGGGGACGCTAGGCGAAGGAGAGAGCCACAAGGTCTGGGTGGAACTGGGGTGGGAGCAACGGACTCCACCCTGTGGTGAGAGCTGCTCTTGTTACCAGGAGATTGGGGAAAAACATGCTCGGTAGTACAACCGTGGTTCTCTATTATAGCGTTGGATTTCAGCGAATGAAAGCGAATGCTACCGGGGACAGGAGGGGGTGGTCATGTGACGACCGATTTTGTGTCGCTGCGTTGTTCATGTGGTTGTGCCGACACTTTCTTCTTTCCCTTTATATTATGGTCCATCGGGTCTCTCTCCTTCTCTCCGT
>Ga0307511_10000743_pt1 | contig 34828 bp, 25 predicted proteins | sample 13_EM_MG_FD_200266 | JGI IMG/M metagenome (GOLD analysis project Ga0307511, IMG submission 200266) | Populus trichocarpa ectomycorrhiza microbial communities from riparian zone in the Pacific Northwest, United States - 13_EM | ecosystem: Host-associated > Plants > Roots > Unclassified | place... | reverse complement strand
ACAATGCAGTGACCCTGACAGGACGGAGGCAAACTGCACACAGTTTAGATTACTTGCTAGGTACTGCTCCTTCGCACTGGTTTCTGTTCTATAAGAAATTCGAAATGGGTATAGGAATATTCGAATTGAAGCTAGTCAGGGGCCCTTGTTGGACAAAACATCTCAAATTTGGTCTCGGTTCGCTCAAGCCTGGTTGGCCCGCTCTAGCACACCAGCCGGCACGGAGCATCGTAATAATAAGGAGCTGTTGCATCGGTTCTCAGAAGTTCAACTTTCAGCTCTACACGAGTATTCTCTGTGCTTCGGGTACCCTTTCAGTTGATACACAGTCTGGATCGAGACTAACCCAGTCTGTGATTTCCGTGTTTTTATCGTCCTGTGGCAGCACTGAGTCTGGTTGATCTGGCACGAGAACACGATTGATGCACTTGCTAAATTTAGGTCGGCTGATCCGCATTTAGCCTTACACAGAATGTATAGACTGTGATTTTGATCCTCCGTCACGTACCCAGTTAGCACAGGGTACATATTGAGATTTTTACCTGAAACAGTAAGAAAATTCCGATGCCTCCCACCCAGGACGCGGTCCGGATGCCAATCATGGTCCGGTCAGCTCGCTCCATCATGATCGTATCTGAGCGGTGAACACTTGGGTGGAGCACTTTCAGGTACACTTACCTACATGCAGGAATACCTATTACCAGCTGAGTGGCGGTGGGAGAAATATTTATTCCATTAGTCTGGTTTTATTCCATGGATGTTCGATGGCCTTAAGCGGGTCGAGTGACCCGTGATACTAAATATAGTGACGCCAACGAGACACGACTAAAAGAAACTTTTGCTCTCCAAGTTTTCGCATGTAAACAAACTACCGGATACAAAGCTGAACGCTAATTGGGGACCTCACGTCCAGGGGTAAAATAGGAGAGTTGGGAGCCCTTTTTTCTCATCCTCGACGCGTTAACACAGTACCTAGGCAATTGTACTAAGGCATCAACTCGAACAATCAATCCCATCTGTTCATAATATTATGCTTCCCTCGAACTTTTAGGAACCGTGGCCCCCTTATGCATTTGCATATTGGCGCAAGTCGATGTTTCCTGGTAGGTACTGGTATCAGTCCAGTTGCGGCCATTTCATGCGCTCCACCCTAGTTTGTGTGGCGGTGTCCACGATGGATAGAGTAACTTCTCTAGGCAGAGTTCGAACCTGGGTGGGAAAAGTGCACACTTCACACCTTCGTAGAAAAAGGGAAAAAAATAGAAGAATAATAAAATAATACGTTTCCACTTGAATTTCACAGCCAGCTTTCTGGTTATTTTCATCAAGGGGTGCAGGACACATTGTAGCACCACCCCATACTCCTCCGGGGTTGGCTTGGAGAAAGTATACCAAACAAAGGGTTAGACATTTGAAGGCGTTGAGCCGAACTCTCCCCAAACATCTCTCACAAGTCCTCGCTCGTTCAGGTTGGTGAAGGAGAAAAGAGAAGGCACCCAGTCTGTCTTTGCAGTTTTGCTTACTTTTGTGCTCTTGCATAACGGCTCGCCGTGCAGCTACCTACAAAGTCAACTCCCAGGTTTGTGGTTTATCTGTACCTACCTCCTTTTCCCATCCTATTCGCTGCCGACTCCGGCCAAAAACTGTTCACTCGTTCTCAGCTGCTACCCTCGATCGCTACTGCTATTATCTCTTGATTGAATACACTTGACGAGTTTCACGTAATACTGCATCCCACTCGGATTGGAGCTCGGATTTCCTTGGAGTTGAAGGGTAGGGAGAAATCACGACAGCAACAACAGCAGCAGCCCCTTGCCGCCTGGCCCACTCAGTCTCGAACCACCTACCAACTCACCACCACATACATTCCCTACACCACAACTCCAGAACGTACATATCACGCGGGTGGAAGCTTTATCCCAGCCCATTAATCCCTTTTTTGCAGTTAGGCCGCAGTACCCTTTTGCAACTTCAATTATCACGGAGCACGTTCTACTCGTTCTTGTTTGCCGCATCGCCAACGTCAGAAAAGGAGGCAGCTTCTCTGGCTTCGCTTCTCGTTGAAGATGGCGAACCCACCACAGTCGCAGCCGGACCTGTCCCAGCTCCCTTCTCATCAGCAGTCCGACACGCACATAACATCCCATCTGGCTTCTCGGTTTCACCTTGCCTTACCGACGGGTACAATCTCGAGCCATGCTATTATATCGCTGAACACATATACCACGCCAAGTGTGGTTGGAGTTGAATTGGATGGTTTGGCAGGCCGCATGACCAAAAGGCTTGCCGCGAGAGGAGAGAATCAAGCAGTCATTTTCCTGTAAGTTATTCACCTATGAGCTTAGCTTTGGTGGTGTAGAACTAACAGCCTCCCTTCAGTGGAGAGTCTGGGTCGGGAAAAACCACATTGCGGTCCCACCTCCTGTCATCAATTCTATCATATTCATCCACCCCACTATCGCAGAAGATCTCCCTTTTTGCGTTTCTCTTCGACACTCTTACTACAACCAAGTCCGTGACCACTCCCACTGCCTCCAAGGCCGGACTGTTCCTCGAACTCCAGTACGATGGGGTGTCTCAAACCCTAATTGGAGGAAAGTTGCTAGATCATCGACTCGAAAGATCTCGGGTCGCCGGTGTCCCTACCGGGGAGCGAAATTTCCATGTGCTATACTATTTGCTTGCAGGTACATCAGCAGCGGAAAAGGATCATTTGGGATTGCACTCTCCCGGAAATGTCGCAGACGGGGGGAAGCATAGCTCTAAGCGGTGGAGATATCTGGGCCATCCTACCCAGCTGAAGGTTGGTATCAATGATGCGGAGGGGTTCAACCACTTCAAAGTGGCATTGAGGAAGCTAGAGTTCCCAAGAACTGCAATTGCCGAGATTTGTCAAATACTGGCCGCCATACTTCATATAGGACAGCTTGATTTTGTGATTGCTCATAACACCCATGTTGACGGCGAGCAATCTAGGGCAATGGAGGGTGGAGAGGAAGTGGTGGTGGTGAAGAATAAGGATGTGCTGCAAATCATTGCCGCGTTCTTGGGAGTGGCACCTGAAGCATTGGAGACTTCCCTTGGGTATAAGACAAAAACTATCCATCGCGAGAGAGTCACTATCATGCTGGACGCCAAGGGAGCACGAGCACATGCCGATGAGCTTGCCCGAACTCTCTATTCCCTCCTCATTGCGTGGGTTATCGAATCCGGGAATGAACGTTTGTCTGCGGCGGAGGAAACGGTTGCGAACACCATTTCCATCATTGATTTCCCAGGATTTGCCCAAACTAGTGCTACTGGTTCCACCCTTGATCAACTTCTGAACAACGCAGCCACTGAGTCTCTTTACAATCTCTGTCTTCACTCATTCTTTGAACGCAAGGCAGAACAATTGGAGAGCGAAGAAGTGGACGTTCCAGCAACAAGCTACTTTGACAACACTGACGCCGTGCGGGGGCTATTGAAGTCTGGGAACGGTCTGTTGTCAATTCTAGATGATCAGTCTAAGAAGGGAAGGACCGACCAACAATTCCTGGAGAGTGTTCGCAAACGATTTGATGGCAAGAGTAATCCCGCTATCGCTGTCTCTGCAGCTACCACCACGCTTCCAGGATCTAACTTTGCAACCTCTAACACTAAACTCAATTTTACCGTGAGACACTTCGCTGGAGAGGTTGAGTATCCTATCAGTGGTCTTCTTGAGGAGAATGGGGAAGTCATAAGTGGTGACTTGATGAATCTGTTCAGTGGGACAAGTTCCAATTTTGTCTCAGAGCTCTTTTCGTCAAAAGCGGTTACCGCGGTTCATCACCCCAAGGAGAAGACCGCGATTATGCAGGGACAAATCTCATCAAAGCCTTTGAGAATGCCTTCAGTGATGAGGAAGAAGGGCGAGCGGCCGAAGCCAAAGGGGGCTGACAAGGGAGGAAGTGAGTCTATATCGATGCCAGACCAAGGTGCCGCTGGACAGTTCGTTTCTGCCCTGGATACTCTTACCCGTTCCGTGACCGCAACTAACACAAACCCGTATTTCATCTTCTGCTTGAAACCTAACGATCGCAGAATTGCCAATCAATTCGATTCCAAATGCGTAAGGACACAAATTAGGACCCTGGGGGTTGCAGAGATATCACAAAGGGTTAAATCAGCCAACTTTAGCATTTTCCTGCCCTTTGGTGAGTTCTTAGGGTTAGCCGAGGCAGAAAATATTGTTGTCGGCAGCGAACGAGAGAAAGCAGAATTCGTTGTTGAGGATCGGGGTTGGTCCTTCAACGAAGCACGCGTTGGAGCTACTGGAATATTTCTCAGTGAACGATGTTGGTCAGAGGTTGCCGGTACAGCAGAACCTGGTGCCCAAATGGCCAGGGGCTACTACGATGTTGATGAGGGAGGAGTAAGCCCAAGCCCTTTGACACCAGTTGGAGAAATCGGTGGATCGCGAGGTGATGGAGGACTATTCAGTGGTGGTGCATCTGATTCCCGAGTAAGATTGATCCCCAGTCACGGTGGACCTGGATTAGGAACCCATATTTACGGAGATGGAAAGGGGGGTTACTACTCTAAAGGAAATTCCGACGACGCCCGATCAGAGGCAGGAGCGAGCGCCTTTCATCACGGAGATATGTTCAAGAATTTCGAAACTAGAGAGCAAATGCAAGAAAAAGGAGCCCAAGCGAGAGAACAAGAGATCGACGAACTACCCGTTTCAGGCACCAGGAAGAGGTGGATGGCACTTGTCTGGCTTATGACTTTCTTCGTACCCACATTTACCATCAAGTACCTTGGCCGGATGAAGAGACCGGATATCCAGGTAGCCTGGAGAGAGAAGTTGGCTATCAATTTCTTAATTTGGTTATCTTGTTGTTTTGCCATCTTTTTCATGGGTGTGTTCTTTCCTTGTGCTGTAATACTATGAGCTTAAGCTAACAGTAGTAGTTTTCTTCCCGATGTTGATTTGCCCGAAGCAATATGTCTTCTCCACTGTAGAATTACAGAGCCACAATGGTGGAGATAACCATGACGAATCAGGTGCCTATGTTGCCATTCGAGGTTACGTTTTTGATCTGAGTCAATATGCAATCAGGCATTATCCTGATGTTGTTCCCACCAAAAGCATTCTGGCGTACGCGGGCACAGATGCGTCTGCTATTTTCCCACTCCAGGTTTCTGCACTCTGTGACGGTGTTGCTGGATCCGTTGATGAACGTGTCGTCCTCGGAATCTCTAACGAGAATGGAACCGAGAACAGGCAAGTTGACAAGAATTATCGATATCACGATTTCAGGGCTTGGAAGAAAGATGCACGAAAAGATTGGTTCTTTGAGCAGATGATGATGTTGAAGGGTGGCTACCTGAAGGGAGACATGGGCTATAGTCCAAAATATGTCCAACAATTGGCTACGAAAAAGCGACTTGTCATCATCCTCAATAAAAATGTTTACGATCTTACGGACTACGGTATTGGTGGCCGTATCTGGGAGCCAATCGACGGAGTGGATGGCGTGCCTGATACTAACTATATGGACCCTGGGCTCATCGAAATGGTGCGAACCAGGGCTGGTGAAGATGTTACGAAATATTTCAACGCATTGAACATGGATAATCAACTCCGAAGGCGCATGCAAATATGTCTGGACAACCTATTTTACATTGGAAGGGTTGATACCCGTAACTCCACCCAGTGTGTGTTCGCTCGATACCTCATTTTGGCAATCTCCATCTTCCTCGCCTCCATCTTGCTATTCAAGTTTTTTGCTGCCTTGCAATTCACCAGGAAAAACATGCCAGAGAACCTTGATAAATTTGTTATGTGTCAAGTTCCTGCATATACTGAAGACGAGGATTCTCTACGCCGTGCAATTGATTCTCTGGCCCGTATGAAGTACGACGACAAGAGAAAGCTCTTGGTTGTCGTCTGTGATGGTATGATTATTGGTCAGGGAAATGATAAGCCTACACCACGGATTGTGCTGGACATTTTGGGCGTCCCAGAAGGTGTGGATCCTGAGCCTCTGAGCTTCGAGTCTTTGGGAGAAGGTCAAAAGCAACACAATATGGGTAAAGTTTACTCTGGCCTGTACGAAGTTCAGGGCCACATTGTTCCTTTCCTAGTTTTGGTCAAGGTGGGCAAACCGTCTGAAGTGTCAAGGCCTGGTAATCGCGGAAAACGAGACTCTCAAATGGTGATTATGAGGTTCTTGAACCGAGTTCACTACAATTTACCGATGAGTCCATTGGAATTGGAGATGCACCACCAAATTCGCAACATAATTGGAGTCAACCCCACTTTCTACGAGTTCTTATTCCAGATTGATGCTGGTGGGTTATACCTCTGTTCACCCCTTTATCTAAGAATTTCTATTCTAATAGTACTTTAGATACTGTCGTCGCCCAAGACGCTGCAACGCGCATGGTAGCAGCTTTCTTACAGGATATTCGTATAGTTGCGCTCTGCGGTGAAACTGCGATTGCCAACGCCAAACATTCTTTCATTACTATGATTCAGGTTTACGAGTACTACATCTCCCACAATCTTGCGAAGGCCTTTGAGAGTTTGTTCGGATCAGTCACCTGCCTTCCCGGTTGTTTCAGTATGTACCGAATTCGCGCAGCCGAGACTGGAAAGCCCCTATTTGTCAGCAAGGAGGTTGTTGAAGCGTACTCCGAGATTCGTGTCGACACCTTACACATGAAGAACCTTCTGCATCTCGGAGAGGATCGTTATCTCACCACTTTACTCCTAAAGTTCCACCCCAGGTATAAGACCAAGTACATCTTCAATGCTCACGCTTGGACTATTGCACCAGACTCATGGGCAATTTTCTTGTCTCAGCGAAGAAGATGGATTAACTCTACAGTACATAATCTCATGGAACTCATGCCTATGCAACAGCTCTGTGGTTTCTGCTGTTTCAGTATGAGGTTTGTTGTCTTCATGGACTTGCTCTCCACAATTGTGCAGCCGGTTACCGTCGCTTATCTGGTCTACTTGGTTATCATGATTGCTCGTGGTGGAGATGTCATCCCAACTACCGCCTTCATTCTTCTCGGTGCTGTCTATGGTTTACAAGCCATTATCTTCATAGTGCGAAGAAAGTGGGAAATGATTGCTTGGATGGTGCTTTATATTATTGCTATTCCAGTCTTCAGTTTTGCACTACCGTTGTATGCGTTCTGGCACATGGACGACTTCACATGGGGGAACACTCGTATCGTCACTGGTGAGAAGGGTCAAAAGATCGTTATCTCCGATGAAGGTAAATTCGATCCTGCGTCTATTCCTCGCAAGAAGTGGGAAGACTACCAAGCAGAGCTTTGGGAGGCACAGACCATGCGTGGAGCAGATGATACCAAGTCCGAAGCCTCTGGCTACTCTTATGCCACTAAGTCATATGCTCAGTCCGAGTGGGGTGGACGTGCACAGTCTTCCATGGGTCTGGATGTCGTTCCTCGTGGACCAAGCAGGATGAGTCTTGCTCCAAGTGAGATGCTTTCTCAGAGAGGTAGTACCTCTATGGGTAATCACCCAATGATGAGCGACTTAGAAATGAGAACTTTGGAATTGCCGAGCGATGATGCTATCTTGGCGGAGATTAGAGAAATCCTCAGGACGGCTGATTTGATGACGGTGACGAAGAAGGGTATTCGGGCAGATTTAGAGAGAAAGTTTGGAGTGAGTTTGGATGCGAAGAGGGCATATGTCAACTCGGGTGTGTAAAATCCTGCTCTCTTTGGATGACTGCTCAGTGTGGACAGTAAGCTAACATTATTAATAGCTACCGAAGCCTTGCTTTCTGGACAATTATAGGGGGTGTAATTGGGAGTGCGTGTTGTTTGCAAAGAACAAATGGAAGAACACATGACTAGCATTGCATTGCATGGCATACATAATTAATGAACGATGATAGCCCGCAAGGGTAGCGGGTTGTGGGTGGTGGTTTCTTTGGAAAAAATAAAAATAAGCGTTGATGTTTTTTCTTTTCGGGCCTAATTTCACTTTTTTTTTTTTCCATATACCTTCGTTGAGCAAATATTGAAGTTGTATTGAGTTTTGTAATTTGCTTGAGTTTTTGGTGGTGAGTGAAGGAGGAGGCTTATATTGATATCATGGCTCTCTCAGTTTGTCTTTTTTACGGTTTTCCTTGTCATGAGGGGCCGCATAGCTGGCGGGGGAGGTAGCTCACGTACACAGTGTAGCGTACGTACAATTACTTATAGAAGAACGATCGATAAGACGGGGATGGTATGTGTTAGGTAGATAATTACTGGTTTGTGTTTTTTTGCGTGCTTGTTCTATCGTTTTGCATGTTGCATTGGGAGGGGACGGTCTGGTAATAAAGTATTAGTCTCGGTGTAATAAAGCTACTTGACACTCGGACGCCCGAGAAAATTTGCGGAAGGAGAATGTGCATCGAATCGGAGGAAGTTATTGAGGTTACCCTCAACTGGAAGTGGTACATCTCAGACCTACCAGGGTATTGCGCATACCACTTACTGAACACGAACCTTTCGCCGTTTAGAAAGCGCGTCGTCGCGGTAAATAGCTTAGGTACCCTTGTCTCAGCCAATGCACCACACATCGCATTTCAACACAACTGTCACAAATTGATTTTCGCCCAAGGCCCATGACCTTATGACCGATACCTCTAATGACTTCTTGGATGATTATTTAGAGCTTGCTCTTCTTGACTCTGATCTTGACATACTTGACGAAGAAGAGCTACTGCTCCTCGCGGCGGCAGACGATCACTGTGATCCTGGATATCCTGAAGAGTCTGACTTTGAGGACAACGTTTTACTCTTACTTGCAGACGAAGAGGAAGCAAAACTTGCAGAAGAAGAGTTTGAGGACGATTTGGAGGCGGTTGAGGAACTTAAGAAGGAGCAGAAAGAAAAGTGGGATAGGGAAGGGGTGGTGATCAGAGGGAATAGCCTAGGGAAAAGAGATTTGGGATTGGTGATTGGACAGGATAATAATAGGAGAAAGGTTCGGCGAGAGAGAAATCAGAGAGAGTACTTGAGGCAGAGGAGGAGGGAGGTTAGTAGGAGTAGCAGTTTACCGCCTGGTGTGTTGAATTGAAGTTCAATAGGATAGGGAGGGGGAAGAGCATTTGAGCTAATTTGTTGATTTGGGGAATATAGATTCACCGACACCTGTTCGATTCTGTGCATTTGAGAAGAGAAATAGCACTCTGAATTCGTCGATTGTGATACCGTCGAGTTCGAGCCCGACAAGAGAGCGTGGAAGTCAACCGCGGAAGTTTGTGAGTGCGATTGAGTTGGTTGAGGAAGCGGAAGAGGAAGAACACTGGGTACAGAAAGCGACTGCGACTACTCCAACGCTACACAAGACAAATTCTATCAGGACTTGGCCGGAAACAATTCAATCGGATACACCGACGGAGATGGATATGGATATTGATGCTCCGGAGTCAACGATGCTGGAGTATCCTTCTTCTCCTCCTCCGCCTGCGCCGAGTACTCCACCCTCGAAACCAATACAGAAGAGGAAGGCGCAGCCGTTTGCGTATGAAGAGGATGAGTCCGAAGACGATGATATTGTCACCGGGGGTGTGGGTACTATGCTCAGTGAACCGAAATGGGTCGAAGTACCGTCAACAACGACTAGTGTTGGGATAGCGAAGAAGCAGAAGGCGAGGCCATTTGAGGAGGTAGATGAAGAGGACGATGATGGGTTTGAGGAGCAGCAGACAGTTCGGTTGGACAAAGGCAAGGGCCGAGCAACAGATATGGACGATTTCGATCCTACCTTGGGCGACACCCATTCGAGCTTTTATTCTCAACTCAATAGACCATCCTCCTCCATAAAGCTGCCCTCGCGCGCATCAAAATCTCTCCCATTCTCCTACGATGACCCTGATGCACCTGCGCCGGAATTCTCAGCGTCAAAAGCGACGAGTTTTATGACCGACTCTCACCCAACCTATGGATATAGTCATCCAGGACCAAATACCGTTCCAGTCCTTCTCATGTCTGGCAAGAAACTGCACATCAAGCGCAAATTACCCAAGCGGCAGACATACAATACAAGAACATATATTTCTGAAGTCACTTACGATGCCGACGGGAATCGAGAATTGAAAGATAGTTATTATGGAGTAGAGATACATAAGCTGTTGGATGAGATTCAAGCTGAGAATAAAATTGCAGGATATGCAAAGGAGAAGGAGGCGGAGCAATTTGGATTGATGCAAATTGACTCCATTCGTGCATTACCAGCACTACCAATAGCAGGGAGACAACAACGAACACTCCTCTGGACAGAGAAATACCGCGCAAGACGCTTCACAGACCTCCTCGGTGATGAGCGCACACATCGGCAAGTCCTCCGCTGGCTCAAGCACTGGGATGATATCGTCTTCCCCGGGCCAACAAATAAACGAAAAAATAAAGACGATAATGAAGGCTACTTTCACAAAAAGGTTCTACTTCTCACTGGGCCACCTGGGCTAGGGAAGACTACTCTTGCTCATGTGGCGGCTAGGCAAGCTGGGTATGAGCCTCTGGAGATTAATGCCAGTGACGACCGGACTGCAAATGTAGTCAAAGGAAAGATCAGGGATGCACTCAGCAATGAAGGTGTTCGAATTCCAGGAGTGGGGAAGAAGAAAGGGATAGGTAGCTCCAGACCTGTGTGCGTCGTTGTGGACGAGATCGATGGAGTTAGTGGTGGAGGGGGAGAGACGGGATTTATGAATGCGCTTGTGGATCTTATTATGCAAGATCAAAAGAACTCTGCTACACCAGGGGCAGGCTCAATTTCTACAACAAAGAGGAAAGGAAAGAAAGGAGATAACTTTAAATTCCACAGACCGATCATCGCGATTTGTAATGATCTGTATGCACCAAGCCTTAGGGCGTTGAGGCCGCTCGCGGAGATTGTATACATGAAAAAGCCGCCAACAGGATTGATGGTCCAGAGGCTCAGGTGGGTATTTGAGAAGGAGGGTGTCCCGTGTGAGGATGCAGCGGTTAGGAGGCTGGTTGAGTTGAGTACTAGTGGGTCTGCTGCTCAAGCTGCGTCTGGGGGTGGTGGGGGAGGGGATATGAGAGGGTGTCTTGTATCGGGGGAGTGGCTTGCGAAAAGGCTTTCTATCACGATATCTACAGCCACTACTTCGGCATCAGGAGTATGTACAAAGCTTACGCGGAAGCTTGTCGAGGAGGAACTTGAAGGAAGAGCAGACTCCAACGGTGCCTCCCGTGGTGGGGTCCGCGGCTGCGTCGAACGGGTTTTCCGCAAAGGTGATACAGCAAACACAAAAGGCGCTGCTCGTGGCGCAGCAAAGCTGTCCGCAACAGAGTCCCGCCGGAGGGAATGGGAGAATCTGCGAGAAGAAGTTCAATGTTGTGGGGAGTTTGACAAGATCATGACAGATGTCTTTGGCACATACCTCACCCGACCCTATCATGACGATACGCGCTTATCGAAGCCAAATATGGCATATGAGTGGCTTTGGTTCCATGATTTAATCAGTAGTCGAGTTTTTTCAGAACAGGAGTTTGAGTTGATGGGATACCTTGCGGTTCCGTCACTAGCGTTTAATACACTTTTTGGTACGAGTTCGGCTACGGCAGGACATGGTGCTTTTCTGACTTCTGCTACGAAGATGGGCGGCGGGGAGGAAGATGATTCCGAGTCGCTACTGTTCCAGGGACCGAAAGCGGATTGGGATTATCGAGAGGGAGTGAAAGCTACGAAAAATATCGTGCAGGCGATTCAGAGCAACTTCCTCATCCCACCGGGGTCGTTGGGATATAATAATAGCACCTTGAGAACAGCAGCAGATGAACCGAATCATGCCTCGCCTACGGCGATTAGGCGTGCAAGTGAATTCCACTCTGTAACCTCGCTAGTTACGGAATTGGCGCCGTATCTGGTGAGGATAATTTCCCCGCGGGTTACGCCTATACTTATCCATGGTGGCGGTGGTAGTGGTGGGGGTGCTGCGGGGCAGTGGGGTAATGTACCTGTTGCCTCTGTCCGCAAGGAAAGCGAGAAGAGGCTCGTCAGGAGAGCAGTGGAGGTTATGTTCTCGACAAACATATCCCTTGAGAAAGTCCGAGTGGAGTTTTCATCACCTACGTCATCTACCTCGGCGGTCCCCGCGGTGGGAGGGTGGGCATATCGAATGGACCCTGCGCTCGATCAACTCGCTACATTCCCTACACTCACTCTTGCTGCAGCTGGGGGTGAGGTGGCTGTCCCGGTGCCGACTCGCTACGCAGTAAGGCAGGTGTTGAGCCAGGAGTTACATAAATATACTGTGCTGCAGCGACAAGCTGCCCGGGACGCTAGGGTCGCGAAATTGGGTCTTGATGCGGCTACGCTTGCGCCGAAGATGGGGAAGATGGAGGTTAATGATCGGAATACGAATACAGTCATCACTACGACAGGCTTGGGGAAATCCCTAAAGCGGGATTTCTTTGGGAGAGTGATCGAGGAGAAATGCCCTCTAAACTCTGGCGTGGTAGGCGGGGAGGGGGAAGACGGGGGTGAAGCTAAGCGGCGGAGGATGGGTGAGGATGGGGAAGGGAGGAAAGGGAAAGTGTGGGTTAGTTTTCATGAGGGGTTTTCGAATGCGGTAAAGAAGGGGATAACGTTGGAGGATTTGTTAGGGGGTTTGTATTAGTGTTGAGGTTGATGCCTGAGTTTTTGGTTGAGAGTCGAGTGCATATGTGTGTCTTCATTTGGTTTCTGAATACCTAGGTAGAGTTGATATAAAGATATAAAGGGTAAAGTCTGGGATTGGGAGTTTTTGTGCTTTTTTGTATATTACATTATTTCATAGTTTATACACATATCTCATATTGCGCGTGTGGTATAGTTAATAAACTTGGGGTGTCATTTTATTCTAAATTACAGAAGGTGAAGCCTTCACCCAAAAACGAAAATACCCTTATTCCTCTAGGCCATTCCAGCACTTGTGAACATTCAATGTAAAGGGAGTATACTATTACAGTTCTATCTTAGAATCCAATATAATGATCTAAACCAAAACATTCCAAAATCACCAATCTGTCGAGCGCGATGATAAAAGAACTTGTTGCCAGAAAAGAAGCCCCTCCCCCGCCTCTCGCGCCCCAAAGCTTAGCATGATGATATACCGTATCTATCCAAATTATCAGTTTCCAGACTCTCACTAAATAAGTCCATGCACTCACCGAGAAAATGAAAAAGTCAGCAAGAGTAAGTACCGAGTAAGATATGTGCAACCAGACTAGTAAGATACACTGCTCGACTTCTCGCTACCTCTTGTCCGTCCACTTCCGTAGATAACAGAGTGTCTCCAGTAGTTGAACAGACACCAGGCGATTATTAGGAATATTATTATTCCGATGGTGATGCCGCAGATGATGCCGACAGCGGTGGGAGTGTCTGGACCGAGGCCGCTTATAGCCATGGTGTTGGTGGGAGAGGAGGATTCACAACTTGAGGTCCGTTCCGAGGTATCCGATCGGGTCGGTTGAGAGTTGGAGGTCTTCCTGGAAACACTGGTATCCACCAATTTGACCCAATAAATTCAAGGTTTGAAGAGAAGGGGGAAAACATTTTACATACGTAATATGAAGTATAAACAACGGTCTAACGACGTGTCGTACAATTAGTTGTACAACAAACCATAAACCACTGGCATGGGTACTCACCAGCTTCCAGGGGTCACCAGGACCCATGCAGCACGTGTGATTTTTGCCCAATGCCCGTGCAGTATTTGAGTATACTCTATAACGCTTCGAGTAGGTACTGTATATGGATTCGCGAAAGGTTTGAAGTCCATCTAGTGCTGGAATATTCCATATCCTCAAGCCTTGACCTTTTGGAATTGTTAGTAGGAAGATTATATTATAGGAGGTATCTGCATATGGATACATACGTTGGTACTTTTGCGACTCTAGATCTTTGCTAGGGGGATGCTCTACTACCTACCCCTGCATCAAAGACTGACGTGGAGTCCTGCATGCATCGTAAATCAGCGCGTGGCCAAAATCAAAGGAAGGTCCAGAACCAATCGACTGGCCCTGGGTCCATGCTATGAGTTAGCAAAATTTAAATAGTTAGAGTAGCTTCGTACGTACTCTAGGTACAGAGATTGACCGGTCGATGGGATGGACTGGTCGATGGGATGGACTGGTCGATGGGATACGCTAAAATTCACATACAAATTATATCTGTGCTGTATCTGTGCTGTATCCGTGCGCGTCTTGATCAACTGCATTTTGGTTGACTATAACCAGCTTGGGCTAGGTTATCCCATCGACCAGTCCATCCCATCGACCGGTCAATCGCTGTACCCTTGGAAAGTGGACTCGGGTAAAAAACCTCTTCCTGCGTACCCGTATAGCTGAAATCTTCCGGGACCACGCACTGGACCTATTCAGTATTCAGGCTGCCTGCAGAACTTTGGTACCATGAGAACCTCTCGAGCCCGCATTTATTGATTCACATTCAAATGGCTAAGCCCCCTTCGCTTTGACGTTTTGAGGGGAGCTCCATCAAAGCTATGATCACCGTCGACCCCTGTGTCTTTGAGTACTCCTACCTATCTCTGAAAACATGTATATACCGGAACTATACCTGGTACCGGTAGAACGTGATAGTTTAAGTACATATGTAGGTACTCATATTGTGCCGGCCTCAACAAAGGATCTCTCCCTTCATTAGTCATCATCTGAGAATATTGATATAATGCAGCTGATTCGAGATTAGGTGATGGTGTCTTGAGGTTTGGTTATGATATCGGAGTCCCGTAATAGCAGCCTGTTATGTTGTAGTCTTGTACTAGAAACTAATAAATGATATTTTGTTGAAATTATTTGAATGGGTGCTAAAGAAGATGTACCATATGACCTTGAGGCTGTGAGAACGTTTGAGGAGACAAGTGTCCCGTGGCCATGGCATACCAATCGGAATATATTACCTTAATATGCCAGTTTATTCAACCACCCCACCTAGATTTTGGTGCCAAGAGTTAGCGGATGATGGACATTCACTAAAGCCCATTTTGGCAACTTACAACCTCTACTCAGCACGCGCCGACTCCTCTTGCAGAGGCACTCGCAATCTTTTGAATTATCGATATCAATATCACTTAGAGTCAAGAGCCCTGATGCCGAATCACGGGAACAGGCAACTTCAGGTGGATGAAGTGGTATTATTGCGGAGCATGTACCCAGAAGAGTTTCACTGGATTCAAGAAATCAAGCTCGATGAGGTATTGCTTAAGGTAAGGGACAGCCTTCCACAGCAGTGAAACTCAAGCTCGGGGAATATCGCAGCTGGCGCAAGATAGGCTTCCCTCAAACACTGACCATAGCATGGGTATATAACAGAATGATATACAGAAGACAGCTAGCATCTTCACTTTGGTATCCGTTTGGAACTACGTAAGTTACCACCTTGTTCTGTAATAGTAGCATCAAACGAGAAACACTCACTTGGGTCCGTTGTATATAAGTGTATACTCTTAGAATAACTCTTCCTTCTACGTACCCTTTCGTGAGTCTACCAAGCGCGTATCCGGGATGTGTCCACAGTGTGAGCAGATCAGAACAGAAAAGTTGGGGGCAAAGCTCAAAGATGAGATGGCGAAACTATAGCCTGGTGGGTCAAGTGGCCATATATATGTACCCATATACCGGTGCACCTTGGTTGCACAGGACCAGCGAGTCTAACAGGCATGAGCAGGGGCCCCATTGCTGGATTTGCTGATCTCAGCAGTTTCATCTTTCCTCTCGGATGCTATGGATGAAAAACACCCTGGCCTGAGGCGACCGAGGTGGACGCACAAGTCTCTATTAGAAAGGTGGTCTGCCGGGCGCTCATGGAGTCATCATCTACTATCAACCCAGAAGAGGAAGGAAATACTTGCCTGGTCAAAAGAACTTATGGCCAGTGGTTTCTCAAGGCCTGGATGTCTGGAGTAATAGTGGTAGAGGGAGAGAAGAAGAGCGTCCATTATTTTATAACACGGCTGAAATCACTACCATAGCAAGCCCTCCAAGTGAGATATGAAGAATGTAGCAATGAGTGGCTGCTTGGAGATATTGGGGAGGTGTAGTTGAGGTTGAGACGATGTCTGAGATTGTGGGAGGCCTGAAGGGATGCCAGGCTGGGCCTCGGGAGGGAGACCGTTTGTCAAAGTGGTTTCTCGAGAAGATGAAGATCAAATAATGTTGGTATTCAATCTTACAGTTGAGCACATATATATCTAGAGCTTCCAGAATCCATGATTGTGCAAGGTGTTTGCTGTCGTGTCTTAAGCTCTATCTCCCCAAGTTCTATAGGCCGGCCAAAATATACCAAGGGAGCTGCCAGGGCGATGAGCTCGGCATCGTCTCACCTTCACCTGTGTATACCCTAACAGGTATATGTAGGGTAAGTGAGACTTCTTTGCGACTCAGCGACCTCAGCATCTTATGTGGCTTTTCTTTCTATCCTTACACTACCTGAATTCCACACAAACACTTCTGCCCACACGCATCGTGAACACCAGGTTATCATAGTCTCGATCTTCTACGTTTTGGCACATTCCACATTTCCAAAAGATACGAGCACGAGAATCAGCTTCCAATAGCCCAAGCGGGTACCAGCATTTGGCAGCGGATACATCCCTTCTAAGGAAAACAAACACAACTCGCAGAGGGAACATACAGTCTGCATTGCTTGTCCCACTGAGACCTACTGCCTTTGTCGATTTATCGTTGCTTTCTCTTTGGTAGGTATCCATATCCTTTGCTTACTCCCTCGTTCAGGCTTTACGTTTATTTGATGGGCTATTGGGCTGACTGAAACGTTTTACGACAGCCCGGGCATTGTGCAATGGTTTCAGGCAGCCGACCAGGGCCAAGCAAGGCCTTTTCAGCTCACAGAGGTGGAAAGCTGTATGCTGCAAGGAAGCAGCGAGCAATCTTTTCGGCACAACGGCCGTCGTTGAGCTCGCTAAAGACCAAGCACCCAAACCGATTTCGCTATCTGGAAAAGACATATGGGGGAAGGAATGGTACCTCCTCAAATTACGCTAGGAACCGGACTTGGGACCACTATGACGGCCGCGAGGGCCGAGGTGAGCGTGGACGGCTAGAAAAACATGATAGTGGGTGGCGAGTTCAACGCCGTCGCTTCTCAAGGTCTATGTCTCCTACCGCTCGAGATCGTTATGACGCCGTTGAGCAAGATGCGGCCTACTTTGACTATGACAAACCACACGGGGAAGGTGATTTTTGGGATTACCAGTCCACCAAACTTCGTTATAACGATGGGGAATTTGGGGATGACCACGACAGTGATTGGGAAGATGAACTTAAGGTTCTGGATGAGGTGGATGGGCGTGATGGTGGTCATAGAACCGGCACAGTCAAGAAAGCAGAATTGGAGTACCTGAAACGAATGCTTACCAAGCTTCGTAACCGCCACAAAGAGCTCTTTTCCCACAGGAGTCGAGGTAACTTGCCTAGAGGGCGTGGGAATTTGCGCTACAATCGCAATGGCGATAATTACGACAGGAAGCCAGCGGCGCCTCCACCTTCTCCCAGCCGATATCATAGGCGCTCCAGGAGCCCAAGGAGACACCATCATTCTCTAGAGCATACTCGCGAAAACCACCACTACGGCAGTGGAAAGAGTCGACGCAGATACTCTTATACCCATGGGGAATCTAAGATCTCGCAATTGGCCCCACTTTCGAATCAGTTGAAAACAGCTGTTCGCACTCGTACCTATCCTACTCGCAACCTTGGTAGGGCACTTCACGTCCAACGTTGGTTGTCTGATCGATATACAAAACAGACTATGTTCAACTTCGGTGAGCTTCCCAGGTCTGAAGGCGTTAAGAAATATTACATCCTAGACCCCAATAATCCAAACAGGTATATGAATGTCCCAAGACCAAGTCAGCCTGCACCTGGTGCTAGAGGGGACTATTATAGAGGAGCTGCTTGGGGTGCGTACCAACAGGAGAAACAAGAATGGTTGGAGACTCAGGGTTGCCATTACCCTGACGCTTGGGTTAGTGCGGATGGCGAGAAGGGCGGTGATAACGATGGCGACACTTCCATGATTGGTTCTGGGTCGGAAGTTACCACGAGTGCCGACGCCTCCATGAGCGATGCGGAATCGGATACGACTGTTAGAGGTCCAAACGGGGCCAGAGGCAACAGTTTTAGTAGCAGACAAGCGACTCCTGGTGGTGATGAAATGGATACTGCGAGCGAGGTGTCCGAAGATTTGATTTCCCTTGATGCAGACAATGATAATGGGGTTTTGTTGCCAGTCCTTCTAGACTCACGAATTGCGGACATCTCGAGCATGATTCAGCAGACGACTATCATTGATAACCAGGCTTCCCCTATTCCCGCTATTGCGACAACTTTCATGTCTGCTTTGTCAGAATTCATGCCCCTAGCCGAAGTTACTCAGGTGCCGGCAGCAGTGGACCAGCCAGCCCCCATTTTGAGTCCTGTCGCAGCCGTTGCTGAAAATGATACAAATGACCAAGAAACATTCCGAGTGGCTAATCCTAGCACTGTTGCATCTCATGTCCATCCTTTGGTTCCTCAGTGCCCAGCCACTATTGGAGATATGGAACAACAAAATGTCTCGATCGATACTATAGCTCTGGCGGTTCTTTCGCAGGAAACTACCGCAATTCCTGCCTTAGAAGGCAACCCTGCCCTAGTGGCTAATCTAGCCGCTGTACCAACTACGATTCCTAGCCTTAGTCTTCATACGACAAACGTTATCATCCCAGATGAGGATTGGAACAAGGAGTGGGAAGGGGAATGGCGTTACCACTTCTAAGGTACTGAAACTTTGTGGAAATCCAGCAAAGGTATGTTTCTATAAGCTCAGCCTTCTTTCCGACTGAGAGCTAAGTATAGTAGTGCCTACTACAATGCGCCGGACAGATAAATACAATTTTCTCTTTTTCATCTTTTTTCATCTTCAGCTCGTTTCTGCAACTGGAATTCCCATACATGTCAACTATGATCCGCTATAGGATTATGTTGCGTGTATAATTAGTCTAGTTGACGTAAACCTGCTTTCTACATTATCAAACCTTGTGGACATTCCAAAGTACAATCTACTCTCATATAATTACGTCTATTGTCTCTACATTGCATGTTCGGCTTTTACTTCAAACACAACTTCCTCTCACTTTCATTACATTCTCCTTTGTTTAAAAATTTTCTTTTCTTTCCGGTCGGTGGTTGATTAGGGGTTTTCGAGTTTAAAGGGGTGGAAGTTTCTTGCTCTAATACTTGATGGCTATAATACGTATAATTTAGTCGCTTCTTCGAGAACTGGAAATGTTTTTACGTGATGTGATTGAGGCTGTTACCCTGATATCTGAATTTCGGTTTGCCGAGGTCACGGGAAGGCTAGAAGCGGGCTTGGCGATCATGATGTCATGAGCAGGGGTGTGGTTCAGCAGGGCATATGTCCAATTATTGGCCCTGCTTATGACGTTCTTTTGAGTCTTTGACCATATGAGAATTTGCCCCGGCTCGGCTTTGTGATCAAGATAACCCCCCGGTAGAGTACTAATTTCAAGGAAGTCGTAAGGATTTTTCGTTAGTCTCAGGGCTGTCTTACATGGCGACGTAGATTCGCAATTGCAAGTGGGGAAGGAAGTGACCTTTGTATCATATGACTACAATGTGAGGCCTAGGCAAAGTCTAGATCGTACTGCTAGTTCCGCACTTAGTCTAACCCATGCTATGTTGTCAGCCACACCAAGCTCCATTGCAATATCGTCTCTCCTTGGTCAGATCTGACATGCGGGTAGATCCGGAAATGTGAGAGTCACCTTTATCACTTCGCAGGCTTGCGGAAAGTTGCAGTTGCCTGTTTTGCCAGTGGGTTGGTTACGGATATGGGCAAGTTGTAAGCACAGCAGTGGGGCCCAGAGCTCGAGCCACGCCATGGTCATAAGTACTGTAGCTTCCCCTCTCTTCTCACAACCACCTTTAGCATTTCAACAAAACGAACCCACGCGCAACGACATATACGAGTAGGTTTATTAAGACACTCTCTTACCGCATTTAGTTTCTCCCCACGGGCGAATATCAATATGCCGTCCTATATCGTGAGTCCAGCTTCTGCTTCTTATCCGCCATATCCCTCTTTCATGCATGCTGGAGCTATTGCTAATGAGCTGGTGATTCCGAGAAGATCACCCTTAAGTCTGACGCCACTGATAAAGAGTTGCAAGAGTAGGTGATATCAACTTGACTGTTCGCTTTCAGTTCTGACATAAATGGGGTTCCATGCAGTGTCAAGGACCAGGTAGTGAAGAACGGTGGAACGATTGACCACGAATACGAGTTGATCAAGGGATTCAGGTATACATACCTTCCCCAGAACTCTTTCAAACCTGTTACTCCTTCGCTGACTGAGATCCTACAGCGTCACGATGTCAGAGGTACACGCCGCATCTTTCGCCGACCACCCTAAGGTGGAGAATGTAGAGGCGGACCAGATAGTCACGACACAGATGTAAATCCGTTATGGATACCCACATTACACAAGTGTTGGCGTAACGGCGAGCTGGAAAGGCTGACGTCATTTTACCATTTTGTGGGGATATATACCGGTTCACTTCATTATGCGGTACGGATGGGCTTTACTATACTTTTATTGTTGTTATGTTTGGTATTTACAACTGCGGTGAGCGGGGGGTTGCGGGAGTCAATCGGACTACAGGACGACGTAAACATTCTAATTGCAAGTGGAGGAAGAAGTGATATCATTGCAGTACGAGCAAGTTGAGTCCGGACTTTACCTTGGCCTCACAATGTAGTCTTGTTTGTAAGAACCACGAGGTTATGGACAGAGGGATCTTGATGATCGAATAAGTGAATTGTATTCGGAGAGCCCGTATTTTGCTCGCTATAGACTTGTGTGCTATGGGAAAACTGCTCTGATGAAAGGAAAATACATATACATGGGGTGCAACTGTTTATAACAATCCAATTCTAGCAATGTAGGTCGTACCGGATGGAGTGGCAGGGATTGATACAGGGATGGCCACAGGTAGGTAAATGTTAGCCACAGAACAGAACCATTTGCTCTATCAACCTTACCTTCCGCTTTACCCCTGGCACCATTGCAGCCAGACTATGGCGCCATGTAGATACTCCGAAGGGACCTATAGCTTCTAGTTCCGTAATACGTATTCTGACCCTCGTCTCTCCTTGGTCAGACCTGACATGCAGGTAGATTCTCTTTTCCTGTGTGGTGAGCCCAAAACATGGAGGAAAGTTGCAGTTGCCTGTTTTTCCAGTGGGTTGATTACCAGCATGGGTAAGTTGTAAGCACAGCAGTGGGGCTCAGAGCTCGAGCCCCGCCATGGTCATAAGTACTGAAGCTTCCCCTCTCTTCTCACAATCACCTTTCGAAACGAACTTGAAACCCAACGCTCTCAACGACATACACGAATACATTTATTCAGACATTCTCCTCCACACGAAGTTTCTTTTCACGAACGAAGATCAATATGTCATGCAGCTACATGGTAAGTCTGGCTACTGCTTCTTATCCGCCATATCCCTCTTTCATTGCTAATGAGCTGGCGCTTTTGAGCAGATCACTCTTTCGCCTGACGCCACCGATGCAGACTTGCAAGCGTAGGTGATATTCAGCTTGACTGTTCGTGTTCAGCTCTGACATAAATGGGGTTTCATGCAGTGTCAAGGACCAGATAGTGAAGAACGGTGGAACGATTGACCACGAAAACACTTTGATTAAGGGACTCACGTATACATACCTTCCTCAAGAGCTCTTTCAAACCTGTTACTTCGTCGCTGACCGAAATCCTACAGCGTCACGATGCCAGAGGTACACTCCGCATCTTTCGCTACCCACCCGAAGGTGGCTCATGTAGAGAAAGACCAGACAGTCACAACACAGGTGGCGTAAATCCGCTATGGCTTTCTAGATACCCACATTGCACAAGTGTTGGCGTAGCGGCGAGCAGGAAAGGCTGAGGTCATTTTACTATTTTATGAGGGATATGGGCTTTACTATACTTTATTGATTCTGCTGTTAGTTTGATTTGTATTAAGAAGTATCTAGATGAAGTGAAATGAACGGAAAGTTGCGGGAGTGAATCAGACCAATCTGCAACATGAGTGAGCTTGTTCCGTTGCGTTGCTCGGCATGGGCGGAGCGGAAGCCAATCATCTCCACCATCCATCCACACCTGTCTCAGGCTTTTGACGGAGCTCTCTTTATCAACGTCAAGGGAGCTATTGCCATTGCCTGTAGCAATCGAGGTAATGTGTGACAAGACAACCGAGTTGATATATCTTCAGTAGCCTCTGCCATCTCAAAAAGCTAGAAGTTGTTCCTATGTGTCACACCAGCCCATCATGATACTCCGAACACGGCCGTTTATTAGGGGGAGCGCCATTGTGACTCGAGCTCTGGTCGCACATCCTACACCACTACGAACACCGGTAGTATGCCTACGCCATGGTTTCTCGACACAGGATCCGGGGGTTCGGGAGCTGGGAGACAAATTCGCGACGGCACCACCACTACCTGCAGGGGATTCTCAGGGCGAACATACTCATACGACGAGCACGCCGGGGAGTAATGATGAAGTTGCGCGGTTGGCAGCAATCCTATTGCCGACGTTGACGTTGCAGGATCTTGTCCGGTATATGCCCCAACTTTTCTGACCCATCTACCAGGCCATCTCTTTCCTCATTGCTAACTTACCTTTTTTAGACATGGCTATCCTCCTCTCTCCCCCCAAAGCCTGCTCGCCTCCGCCCGCTACACTCGTTCCGTCCTCCCCATCCGCCTCGCCAAACGTATCCTCGCCCTCCGAAACCTCCCCTTCATCATTGTCTCGAACCCACATATCTCCGAGATCTACAATAACTACATCTACTCCCTCCGCTCCGTCCTGCAGTTCCCAAATAACTACCCTACTACTCTCGCGGAAGAAAGCCAGTTCACGGAGATGCTGAAGGATATTGTCAAGACACATTCGAATACGATACCAACGCTCGCGAAGGGTTTCATAGAGTGTAAGAGATATATTGATCCGGAGGAGGTTGGGTCGGTACTAGAACGGCATTTGAGAACGAGGATTGGAACGAGGTTGTTGGCGGAGCAGCATATTGCGCTGCATGAGGCTTCTGTTGGCAAGGAGGTGAAAGATCAACATAATGGCGAGGAGGAGGAAGGGAGTGGGAATGGATACATTGGGACAATTGATACTAATATGCTCCCATCAAAGATTATTTCGTCATGTTCAGCGTTTGTGGGGGATATCTGCGAGTTGAGGTATGGTGTGAGGCCGAAACTTATCATTGAGGGGCATACGAAGGAAAAGTTCCCGTATATTCCGGTGCATTTGGAGTATATCATTACGGAGCTGTTGAAGAATGCGTTTAGAGCTACGATTGAGTCGCCGACACTGACGAAAACTCCGCATGATTTGCATCAATCTCAGCAGGATGATGGGAATGGTGGGGATGGGAGTTTACCACCGGTGATTGTTACGCTTTCGGTTTCGAGGAGGGAAAGAAGGAACGGTACTCGGGGGGGAAAGGTGTTGAGTGTTAGAATTAGGGATAGAGGTGGTGGGATTGCTCCGGAGGTTATGCCGAGTATTTGGAAATACTCGTTTACTACTTTCGATCCTGAGCGCGGCCGGTATTGTCCTCCTTCTACTACCTCCTCCGCCTCTCTGTCCGCTACATTATCTTCCTCATCATCTTCATCTTCTTCATCCTCATCATCACCTTATGCCTACAGCAACATCCCCAACCTCACTGGCGTCATAGACGACTACTCCAACCCGATGAATGTGAACCTTGGTATGTGTGGTGGTGGCGCAATAGATGCACTTAATATAGCGTCCGATCCAGGCACAGGCGGGGGCAGTAGTATTGCGGGATTGGGGTATGGATTGCCGTTGTCCAGGGCGTATGCAGAGTATTTTGGGGGGACGCTGAGTGTGCAGAGTTGTTTTGGGTGGGGGACGGATGTGTATTTGTTATTGAAGGGGGTAGGGGTGGAAGAGATATAGGCATGGAGAATGTACCTGGGGTAATATGATTGATAGGTGGTAATGTTGGCTGGCGTGGTCAGGATGTGCTTTTGGGATAGTGGTGATACAAGGACAGGAGCCTTAGACGGATTGGTTACTTTAATTCAAGTTACTTTACTTTAATAGATTCACTTATTCATTAATATATGTATTTCGATGGCCAAGTGTAGATTTATTCTTTAGATTGAAACTACTTGAGTAGATATGATCATCAGCTGTAATCTACATACATTTATTCCAACCTATATCACACGCAGCAGGTACTACCAGTACGATATCTCGCTTATGGGATCAAGCCTTGGCAAAAGCTGTAAGTCTTGGCACGCTAACACTCCATTCCAAAAAAGAATTTGAAGTTTCACAGTTTACGCTTCATCGAGCAGCTTCCGCCATTCCATCCGCCGTCATGTCGGAACAACAAACCAACCGGCCCCACCGCAAGGCGAAGGAGAAGAAGAAGCATACCGGAGGTGCGCTGGCTCGCTCAATCTCAGCAACCTCGCTTTGCGCCGAATACTAACCCATTGCCTGACACAGACCGAAATCCCAAAGCCTTCGCCTTCGCCAACCCCGGAAAGCTCGCAAAGCAGGCGACTCGGAGCCATGATGTTCGCATATACCCCCTCCTGAACTTGGGGCTTGCTGGGCTAACGAATTGGCGGAATGAACAGGTAAAGGAAAAGAAGCTCCATGTCCCCATGGTGGACCGAACACCGGAGGAACCACCCCCAATCATCTGCGCCATCGTCGGCCCCCCCGGGACAGGCAAAACTACACTCGTCAAGTCCCTCGTAAAGCGGTACACTAAGCACACCCTCACCACAATCCAAGGACCCATCACTGTCGTGACTGGTAAACGGAGGAGACTCACCTTCATCGAGTGCAACAACGATGTCAACTCCATGGTCGACTTGGCAAAGATTGCGGATATTGTCTTGTTGATGATTGATGGGAACTTTGGGTTTGAGATGGAGACGATGGAGTTTTTGAATATTCTGGCGCCGCATGGGCTACCGAGTAATATCTTTGGGATATTAACCCACTTGGATCTGTTCAAGAGCCAGAATGTGCTGAAGGCTACGAAGAAGAGATTGAAGCATAGGTTTTGGAGCGAGTTGTACCAGGGTGCGAAGTTGTTCTATTTGTCGGGGGTTATGAATGGGAGGTATCCGGATCGGGAAATTCAAAATTTGTCAAGGTTCATTAGTGTCATGAAGAGCCCTCGGCCATTGAAGTGGAGGAATGACCATTACTATGTTTTAGCAGATAGGATGGTGGACCTTACAGACCCGGCGGAGATTGAGAAGGATAAGACTGTGGATAGACAGGTCGCTTTATACGGGTATGTTCGGGGACAGAATCTCCCAGCAGAAAATGGACAGGTCCACATTCCAGGTGTGGGGGATTTGGCAATAGGGTCGGCCGAGCAGCTCCCGGATCCATGCCCTACGCCATACCAGAACCAGCAGATGGGCAAGACGAGACGGAGGCTGGGAGAGAAGGAGAAGTTACTTTATGCACCGATGAGTGATGTTGGTGGGGTATTGGTCGATAAGGACGCGGTTTATGTTGAGATGCCGGGTTTAAGTTTCAGTGCGGAGGGGCTTGGTGAGCAGGCTCAGATGGGAGAGAGATTGGTTGTGGGATTGCAGCAGGGGATGAGGGGGAAGGATACGGAGAGGGGGGTGCAGCTTTTTGCTGGTGGGGAGTTTATTAAGCGGGTAGAGGAGCAAGAGGAGGAGGAAGATAATGGTGATACGGGGAGGAAGACGAGACGTATGGCTAGGTTGGTTGAGAAAGAGGGAGATGGCGATGATGATGGAGAGGAAGATATGGATGATGGAGAGGACGATGAAGATGAAGATGAGCAATACAGATCTGGTGATGAGAGCCAGGGAGAAGACCTCGAGGTCCTTGCGAAGGAGAAGCCAGGTTATTCATTAAGACATGATCCTACAGAAGATTCTGGCTCCGACAAAGAAAAAGTTGAATTCGCCTACGACTCTGACCTAGGTTCCATCTCCGGGGGCGAGGAAGATCTTGAGCTCGATGACCGGGATATCGAGGAGGAATCTGACGGAGACGACGATGTTCCTAGATGGAAACACAACCTCTCGGAAAAAGCCCGTGCGATGTTTTCCTCTGGACCTACGAACCGTATTGGCGATCTCGCGAGGTTGATTTACGACATGAGCCTATCTCCGGCTGAAGTTGTCAAGCGATGGCGGGGAGAAGCTTCTACAGATACGTCTGACAATGAAGGTGGTGGGGGTGACGATGATTTCTTCAAAACGGTCGAGCATGACGACGAAAAAACACATATCATCGACCGCTCCATGCCTACCTACGATCTGGAAGAACTCAACCGCCGCTGGAGCAACCAGGACGAAATCGAAGCACTCCGGGCAAGGTTTATCACTGGCAACCTTCTCGAGGATCGGGAAACCTCAGACGCAGCGAACGGAGGCGGGGAATGGGGCGGTATTGAATCCGCCGAGTCTGACTCTGAAGGAGATGGAGACTTTGTAGATCTTGAAAGTGGAGAGAAACATGAGCCCAAACCCAAGAAAGCCTCACCAACGACAAATGGGGACTCGCTCGAGGCAGAGCGGGAAGCCAACGCCCGCAGGAAAGCCGAACTCCGACTCCGCTTCGAAGAGGAAGACAGGGAAGGTCTAAATAAAGACCGGTCCGGCACAGGTGGTGTCGGTGGTGGGGAGGAACAAGAATTCGGGGAAGACGACTGGTATGCTGCACAGAAAGCAAAACTTGCACTTCAATCCCAAATCAACAAAGCAGAGCTATCCCATCTCCCCGACCCCGCCGTACGGATTCGAGTAGCCGGCCACCCTGCCGGGTCCTACGTGCGCATCGTCCTCTCTAACGTCCCCTGCGAGTTTGTACATAACTTTGACCCTACATACCCCATCCTCATCGGCGGCCTAACTCCCACAGAACAGAGATACGGATTAATCCAAGTCCGGATAAAGCGTCACCGGTGGCACAAGAAAATCCTCAAGACGAACGACCCACTTATCTTTTCTTTGGGGTGGAGACGATTCCAGACTCAGCCGATTTATAGTATTTCCGACTCGCGAACGAGAAACAGGATGTTGAAGTATACACCTGAACATATGCATTGCTTCGGCACATTCTACGGCCCACTTATCGACGTCAACACTGGTTTCTGCGCATTCCAGACACTATCACCCAAGGCCCCTGGCTTCCGAGTCGCTGCCACCGGGGTCGTTCTCTCCGTCGACCAGTCCTCTGAAATCGTAAAGAAGCTAAAACTCTCCGGTACACCCGTCAAGATCTTCAAAAACACAGCCTTCATTAGAGATATGTTCACCTCCGCGCTCGAGATAGCCAAATTTGAAGGCGCAGCCATCCGCACCGTGTCCGGAGTCAGAGGACAAATCAAACGCGCCCTCGCCCGCCCAGAGGGCCACTTCAGAGCTACCTTCGAAGACAAGATCCTCATGTCTGATATCGTCTTCTTGAGAGCTTGGTACCCTGTTAAAATAACTAAATACTACAATACAGTCACAAACCTCCTCCTTCCAACCCAGGGGAAAGACTCCTGGGTTGGGATGCGATTAACAGGTGAAGTCCGCCGCGCTAGCAATATCCCTACCCCGCTCCTCAAAAACTCGGCATACCGCCCCATCGACCGCCCTGAAACAAGGAGATTCAATCCCCTGAAAATCCCGAGCTCCATCACGAAGGAACTGCCCTTTGCCAATAAAGTCGCCCAGGCGAACCCACAGAGGAAGAAGACGTATTTACAGAAGAGGGCTGTGGTGGAGAGTAGGGAGGAGAGGAGGGCAAGAGAGTTGATTCAGCAGGTTAGAGTGCTGGAGAAGGAGAAGAGGGAGAAGAGGAAGGAGAAGGATAGGGGGAAGAAGGAAAAGTATTTGAAGAGGATAGAGGATAGTGAGGAGAAGAAGAGGGAGAGGGAGAAGCGGGAGCGGGACGAGTTTTGGAAAAAGGAGGGGAGGAAGAGGGGGGCGGGGGATGGGGGCGGGGGAGGGGGCAAGAGGAGGAAGTAGGTTGGCGGAGTAGAGAGTAGGGAATTGGGGGGTGTATGTATACTAGATTGGGCGTGGGAAGGTTCATTATCATCTTATTTTGTATGTAGAAAAAGTTCTTTATGTTCGCATGAGAGTGTATCAGAGGTGGACAGTAGATGGAGGTATAAAACTTAATCATGCACCTAAACACATACATACATACATACCTACAAACGTACACTTCTTTCGATGTCAAAGGGGGCAATGAGTTTCTTTCCCTTTCAATCAAACAATCCCCGCTTTTCTACTTAGCTGACTAATTGAATAAGGAGAATTCAGGGTAACCACCCTCCATTGATAACACACACACACACACACAATTTCCTTATACTCTAACTAACCTCCCTTTCCAACATCACTAAATCCATCTAGCCTATTATTCCCGCTGTATACAATGCTGGCCATCATATTCAATCTCTACTACGTTTTTTTATAGAAAGCATTTACTGAGGGAAGCTGTAAGTAAGTAGGGAATTAAAACCATCATATATGTTTGTGAATAGGCAGTATTTGTTTGTAAAAGAAGCACTCGATTATGATATACAATCCCATTTAGTAGGAAGTATCCCGGAGACAGCTATCTTGTATAGGGGGGCGCGACCCACTTGAAAGCATTGGGGCAGCAGGTGCCTCCGCAGCCGGGCCCTAGACCTATGTTTGCACTGCTCAGACCACACCAGTTTTATGCATTTCGAATAGGTACTTTCTGAATGGAGCTGTACAAAGTAGGCAAAGAAAAACAAAATAAATAAACAAAATAAAACAGAAAAATATCACAGATCTGTGCCTTTAGGCTCAAGCTCCAATCAGCCGGTACTTAGTGCAACCGGTCGTCCTTCTTGACACTAGCATTTCCGGGGTTGGTTGAGATTAGCTCTGTGCCAGAGCCCTCCAAACTATCACGCATTGACCTCCCCCACCTTGTTGGGCCTAACGCGCGCATAATCCCCTTTGTACCCCTTCCACAACTCGCTGAGGAAGCTTCGTGAAACTTAGGAGAGTCCCTAAGGATAACAGTATTTATTGTGACTCTCCCTTCTGACGAAATTCGTTCTGTGCTTGGTATTGTAGGTAATGACACAACAGAGCTTGCCTCGAGGTACCATACACCACTACACAGGAGGCAGAGGCAGCTACCGAGGCCCAAAGGTGGCTTGAATTTGCTCATGCAGTAGGCATGAAACTTGGTGACTAGATTGTTGATTGATATTTCCGATTCATACAACCCCCGTGTATAAGAAACCCCCGTATAAAGAAACTAAGCCCCGGAAGCTCTCCCTCTTGCTATAAGATAAGGATCGTTTCATATATGCGGTATCTACGGTATCTTGGTAGGGTAAGTGAGGTGGTGATGGTGTTCGCTGCTGCCAGAGGATTGTGCTTGGTTCAGAGCCCCAACGCTCCCCATATGCTAACCCTGGTATTTCCCCCAAACTGATCTCAGGAGCATTTGAATGATTGGCAGGGACAGTGTGCTCTACCTTGGGGATATTTGTCCTATGGTTAAGTTGGGCCCCAATTGCGATAACCTCTCCAGGAGCTTGGCTGATACAGAGGGTGGCTAGGGCGTCCATTATTGGGACCTCTCTTTGCGAGTCAGAATCCTGGCCATGCAAAAACCTATTCTGCAGTGGAATTGTGTCTTCATATCAAAAGGGATACCTCCTAGTGGTCTTCCTTTCTGAATGCGATCTGTTCTCCGACCTCCGTCTTGAATATTTTGTGTAGGTCGGCTAAACTAACTGGTGGAAGGTTTTGCTCGTACATATCCTGGCATGTAGCGTGACGAAGGTGGATTGACATGAAGTCAACAAGAGCCTGGGGGGTAGCATAGATAGTCGGCAATTGTATGACTGGGCAAAGTGAATCCTCATCTTGAAAGCCTTGATTCCCGGTTTCCCTAATGCGGCCCTCAACCTGGGAATGCATCTGTGGAATGCATCTGTGGAATGCATCTGTGGAATATGTTGATGTGCGGTGGATCGGGGAGGGTGGAATGGTAAGGGTGAAAGGGTTCTTGTCCAGGAATGCCCGCACCCTGGGAGTCACTGGGTAGAGCTGGCGGTGGGAGAGGCATTCATGGGATAGAGCGTGGGTGCACTATATAATGTATTTTTGAAGAAACCTGTGGGGTAAGATATTGCTACGGCTACCTGATGTCTTGGCGCTAGGATGACCTGTGGGAGCTTGTATCTATTCAATTGAGAGCTGAAGGGGCTCATATTGGAGGTTTCGGGGGTTCATGTTGGTGGTTTCGAGTGGTGTCTTATTTGGTGGTTTCGGAGGGGGCCCCATTTGGCCTGTATCACCTGCTGCAACATATGCTTCACGCTCTCCATTTGCTTAGCTTGTGACTCTGATTGCTTGATCTGTGTATCTGCCTGCATTTGTGCAATACGCTCATTCAATTCGGCCAATCTCTCTGTCCGCTGATTTTCTGCTTGAATCTTCATCCCTACATCTCGCTCCATCTTCAACCTTTTTACTCTATACACATCATCTGTATTGCGTTGCTCGTCCATAACTCCTTGATGGACTGCATAACGTTGCATCCCCCACGTTTTGGCAGATGGTATACAGAGGATGATCGAGTTGTGGTGCGGGAGGTTGAGTTGCGGGGGCTAAAACACTCGGAGCTGATGTAGAGAGATCCTCCAAATCATACTTTTCCCCTAGATTAAATGAAGGGGATTGAGACGGGGACCGAGCTCGCTGGTGGTGCAGTCGCTGGAGGTGCAGTTGCTGAAGGTGCAGTCGGACCCTGAGCAAGCGCCTTCACTACTAGGCCCTCCGCCTGCTTCCTCCACCTCTGTTCTGTCAGCTGATAGAATGTTGGCTTAGGTGTTGGTAGTTGGTTTATTGTCTAGGTTCGGGTCAACCAATTGCTTTGCTCTTGTCTGGGTTGACACAACGCTTGGTCATGGCTGTATGATTTTGAGGGTATCGTAGTCTAGGTGGCACGAGGGGATTGTGTAGTGTTCTGCTCGGATTACCACGGAAGCTAGACATCCGTGATGAAACCCGCTATGCTCTATCGAAACATGTTTTCTCCGACGTCGGAAACCCTCCAGTTGTCGAGATCGACCAGATGGGCTTGTCCTGCACGGCGTTGTTGGTGTGGATCTTATATCAAATATATTCTTAGGCTTGTACAGTATTGTGGGCAGTTCGGGTCATATTTTATATCGAGTATATTTCTTATACTTGTATCAAGAGTCTTGTGCAAGCATGCGTGCATATGGCACCGGCGTAGATCTACCGTTAGAGCTGGACATTCAACTTCTACATGTTGTATGTTGGGTAGGACAGCACCGGGAGGGAGGGGGAATGATGGTCAACCAAAACTTGGAGGAGGAGGAAGAAGGGGTGAAGAAAGGATTGCGATAACCTGGAACACAGTCCAACCAGTTACAACCACTCAACTTTGTTCCCTTGCATCACGCGCTAAACCTACTAGCGTAGTCACTGCCTGGTTTGGTCTAGCCCCAAGCTCGCTCAGTTGGAAGGGGAAGGTGAAAAAACAGTAAACATGTTCAGTTAAGTGCCATTTTTTTAATTTTTATTATTATTTTTTTTTTAAAAAAACTAATACTCAGACTGAGCCATGCGAGTCAACCGGTCAGTAAAGTTCCAGAGTATACTGAAACGCGCCATATAGTTCTATATCAATTTACCTCTTTGCACTTTGAGTATTACCAGTTTTTTGTTAACTATGTATACTAGCATACAATACAACTGTTCATCACCATTCACTGCCACTAGTTCTCTACTAAAGTAGTCTAAGGTCCAGATTTGAATAAGCCGAGCACAAGTGAGGCCTCAGTCTCTCGCTCCGGACCGAGGGGAAATACCTCAGGTGGAAAACACTTTCCGAGGTCTTGACTCGTGCACTCTGTTGTTAACGGAAAGGGGAGGGAAAGATGGTGTAGTATGCCTTTGGAGCATCTACGGGAGGTAGACTCGGCACAGAGAGGGGGGGGGGGGGGGGCTACGCTGGTTTTTATTTACCTGCTCAAAGTGGCGAGCACAATTGTCCAACTTAGTCGAGGGCAGCCTGTATTCCCCCAAATAACATGTATGTAACAGGAAAAAAACAAAAAACGATCACAAATCCTGATATTTTCCATTGGAATGGCATAGGGGTGTACGTTTTAGAAGCTCTTAGATAGAAAGGACTGTAGAAATCGCACCAGAGCTGTAAGCATCCGAATTGCAATATTAATAGAATGAATTAGCTTCAGCATAGGAAGTAGATTGCCACAGCTGTGATGGCTATCTATCGGTGAGAGTGTCTAAACCTGACTTACAGTGTCCAGGTCCTATTCACAAGTTACAAGTGTTATAGGGTATAATGAGCCTAGTGCTGCAGAGCTTCCATCCATTTGCTTAATAATCGTGTGCTCATGCATATATATGATCAGGTATGGTGAAAAGTTTGAGAGTCATGTGTGTCAGCGGATCCGAGGAAAAATCTGCTTTTGAAGCATTAAGTATTCACTAATAACTTGTACGTACCTTGAATCCAGCCGGGCTGGCTCGTCATTCGTCCCCTATAGATGTGCATACGAGTACTGGGTTTTTTTTAGAAAAAAAGAAAAAAAAACTCGCCAAAATATGTCCTATCAAACGCTCAATTACCCTGAAGTTAGGCTCAACCAACCATCCATCCATCCAACAACCGAGCTAATCTCCCCTCTAGCTATATGTATCACCACCAATGCCACCTGCGCCCCCTCCCGCCAAAAGATGCAACTTCAAGTCCACCGTAGTCGACATGCGTTCTCTCAACTGAATCCGTTGTCGCTCACGGTGGATACGAGAATATGCAGTGATTCGAGGGTTTTTTAAAGCGTAGCCTTTGTTCTGTGGTACTCTATTCAGACTATGTATGGATTACCAAACGCGGGGTTGGGGCCCTTATATACGTACGTAGGTGACTAGGTAGGTGCCCCGTCTCTCAAGGCATAATTCTGTGGACCTGTAAAGGGTAAGGTTCAGGCCTAGTTGTGGATCTAAATACGCTCAGCAGTGCAATCGAAGTGCACCAGGCGAGCGAGGCAAACGTGGAAGTGGGGTTGGATTAGTCTGGTTGGGTTGGATGGATGGTTTCAGGTGGATGGACGCCATAGGCGGATTTAGTGTCAGACTGCACAGTCTCGAACCAGACGTTTCTATGCAGACTAAGCTTTCCGACCTGTGTATCACTCCTGTCTGGAATATCATGTAGGCAACACAACCAGACTAGTGGGCAACTGACCTTTTTGGCCCCACCCAAAAACCGTCGCTTGGGACCACCATTCAAAGAAGCGACTGCTTTTGCTCAACTTAAGGTCAAAAATTGTTAGAGCAAGTTCAGGGTAATTATTTTGTATCGTAGGAATACTCCTTACTCCATTTGCGTTTGCACCAGAGTACGGAGTACCGGTAGTGTCAATCAGGATATCCGCGCACAGAAATTCTTTCTCTCTCCGCATTTGACTCTAGAGTAGCACCCCTGAGGGCCGCACTGCCTTTGCCCTTTATATTTCGGGGCATGTAAGAGGGGCCAGCCGAGGGCTGCCCCAGTTCCTTAGCGTCTGGGAAAGGTGAATAGTACAATAAGTCCTCACATTCCTGATATAGGCAAACATCGTTATAGGCATATGTGTGTCGGTCCGTATATAGGGTGTAGAGCTTCCCGGGTACACCTTCGTCATGAAATCCCACCTTCTCAGCTGCCTCCTTTACAGAACCCTCACGCTCATCGTTACTCTGGTTGGCATTGGTGGCCATCGCACTGCTGGCCACGGTACTTAGGTGTCTGGAGTTAGAGTATGCCGCATGAAGCGCTTAGCAGTATATATGCCGAGTGTGCTGGCATGTTCCATAGGTCTGCGCCCGGGCGGGGCAAACAATTCCAATACCAATAGAGTAGGTATCTAGTCAATAGTATATTCCTTCTAGATGTATAAGCCTTTGATTTGGGGATCTGCCGAATAAATTGTCCAAACCTTCGCCTCCAATTTATCAACCCCAGATATCCATGCCCCCATTCCCTAACCACAGATTTTCATGCAGATCGATGAATGTTGTTGTCGGTGTCTGGCTTGTGAGAAATTGTAGGGGTGACGGCCAGTACGGTCAGGGTGCTGGGGCCAACTCAATAATTGTACCCACCCTTTCGCCTCCTTTGTGGGCATGGGGGCATTGATTGTGAAAAAACTCCCTTCTTTCTCACTTGATTTAATAGTGAGGACATGGCTGTGGTGAAGTGGCCGTCACGGGGACACTAGAGAACATAACGCCCACTAGCTGCGAGCTTTGCACACAGGATCTCTGGCTACCCTACAACAGTTTTCTTGCCTTTATTCCTCCTCTCTATCGTTTTACTACTGGTAAGATCCCTCAACGTGAGCCATGGTATCTTCTTTGTCTTCGCGGCTAATCTTTCCTTGATACTCCCCCGCAAGATAACCTCCGCTGCTGCCCATCCCACATTTTCTCCGAGAACACTGCGGGCTCTCTGAGAAACTCCTCAGCTGGCCATGGAGGCATAAGGTCCCCTACCAAGTCTTCCCAACCCGCGCCCCAGGCAGCTTCCAACCTCTCCTTAGCCTTCACCTTCCTTCTCTGATTCAGTGTGAACTTCGGCAAGGGGGAGGATAGTCGAAGTGAAACCGAGCTCGGTCC
>Ga0307511_10000742_pt1 | contig 34851 bp, 48 predicted proteins | sample 13_EM_MG_FD_200266 | JGI IMG/M metagenome (GOLD analysis project Ga0307511, IMG submission 200266) | Populus trichocarpa ectomycorrhiza microbial communities from riparian zone in the Pacific Northwest, United States - 13_EM | ecosystem: Host-associated > Plants > Roots > Unclassified | place... | reverse complement strand
AAAAAAATCAACTGGCCCATCAATGGGTACTCCAAGGTGCACGGAATTCTCTACTACACCTTCAATGAGCAGGTTCGAATTTGTGTGCCTAACACCCCTGATTGCAACTCCATCATCAAAGATACCCTCCTAAAAAAGATCCAAATCTTCCTTGGTCATGCAGGTTTTACCAAGACACTCCATGGGCTCATGAGTAACTTCTACTGGCCTAAGATGGCTAGGGACACACGAGAATTCTGCAAGACATGCGCTGTATGTCAGCAGGCAAAAAACTCCACTCAAAAGCCCTATGGGCTCCTCCACCCCCTACCCATCCCCAGCAAGCTATTTACCCACCTCAACATGGATTTTCTAGCCCTCCCTGACATTATAGACCACGCTACTAAGGTTCATTACAGCCATGTGTGGACTATTGTATGCAGGTTGACCAAATATACCCTTGTCCTACCCCTACCAGATGGTTATACTGCAGATACCCTAGTCAGCTTGTTCATGTCTCATGTATACCCACACTTTGGATACCCCCTGGACATTGTCACAGACAATGACACGCTCTTCCATTCCGCGGTATGGTCTGGGTTCTGAAAACTCAACTCCATCTCCCAGTCATTCTCCACCCCCTACCACCCTGAATCTGATGGTCAGTCAGAAATTGCCAATAAGGCAATTTTAACTATCTTAAGAACCAAGCAATTGGAACATGGTGGTAGCTGGCTCCCTGCAATTCCCCTGGTGCAAGAAGCAATCAATAATTCCGTGGATGCCACCAGAGGATGCACCCCCCACTCCCTTGTTTTCAGATTCTCCCCTACCTACCAAGATACCCCTGTTGGCTCAGACATCCCTACAGTCAGACCAGATGGTCTGACTCAAGCCATGTGTGCAGCAGTGCAGGAGAAGATGAACAACAGCGGCGTGGAAATGACTAGGCAGGCCAACAAGAAGAGGAGGATGTCCCCAGAGTACAAGATTGGTGACTTAGTCAAAATTCACCATTCTGGAATAAGCAGGAATTCTCAGTACACCAAACTGGAACCTGTCTTCCTTGGCCCCTACCCTATCTCAGCCGTGTACCCTGACACTGACAATTATACGCTCGAATGCCCCCTTGTACCCTCCGGCCACCTCAAGGTCCACACCTCTCTCCTTGCCCCCTGGTATCAAAATAATGATACCAAATTCCCCTCCAGATCTCTACCTGAGCCAGGACCAGTAGAGTCTGACTCTCTGGGTGACAAATGGGCCTTTGAACGCATCGTTAAGCACGAGAAGAACAAGAGGAATGGCGTCGCCAAATACTGGGTCAAGTGGGAGGGGTATGGAGATAATCAAAATACACTGGAACCAGAGGAAAGTCTCCCCCCCAAAGCTGTGAAGGATTATTAGAGACAGCAATCCTGAACTGGTAACCAGCAAAAAAAGCTTGGAGGAAGGAGGAACAAGTGGTGTATTGGGTGGATATGTCTCTAGGTTATTACAGGGTTTGATACCCTTGTCTTATTATATTTTTCCTTGTATTTTTCATTTAATCGCTATCTGTTTTCTAATGGAGGATTTTCTAAGAAGGGAAGGATGTAAGGAACGGGTTTTCTAGTATATGTTTTCTCTACACGTGTTTTATCTATGGCAGTTTTGATGGATCATATTGGGATTAGTCTTGTAGTTTTTTCCTTGTAGTTTTCTCGTCATATTTCATTATTATTACCTGTCATATTCCTGTATTATTCTGGGTTAGTTTCATGTATGTCAGCCTACTGACCACCATCTCCTGTTATGCCTGCCTAATTGGGCAGTAGCTTATTCTGTTTCCCTGTTGGTTGTTTATCTCGTTGGCAGCCTTGTTTCTGTTACCTTGTTAGGCCTCATCATGACACTGGACGTGTCTATAATGAGCCATCATGTATTCATTATGATCAGGTATCATAATGAGTCTTTACTGTTGCCTAGAATGAGTCCAAGAATACTCATTGCCTTATAAACTCAGTATCTATTAAAGATCTGAATTCCACGGCCTTAGATAGGAGTTCGGGTCCAGCACAGTCGAGTCTAGCTACTTCAAAAATACACAAGCTACACTGGTAATATTCTTGTCCGTTTGTACCTCTTGATCCCCAATCAACCCTACACTCAACACCCCTTTAGCCACCTACTATAATCCTGTATAGGACTTAGTAGGCGTGCTTAAGACCCCATAACCACATTGGTAGAGCCGAGTTCCTTACAGAACTCCTCTACTAACTTGGCCCACAGTTACAACCTGCTTCCTACTACAAACTGCCATTGCTTGCCACAGGTGCAGTGGGAGATCGCTACTGCTGGTGAAGTGGGAGATTGCTGCTGCTGGTGAAGAGGGGGATCGCTGCTGCTGGTGAAGTAGGAGATCGCTGCTGCTAGTGAAGTACCAACGACTCTGCTGAACAATTAATACTTGTAATACCTATGGATGCCAGGTAGACACTCACCTTAGTCTGCTACTACCAACCACCCATAGATTACATGCTGCCTACCTGTGGGCAAGTCGCTGCCTCTGGTGCAGTCGCTGCCTGTGGTGAAGTCGCTGGCATTTATTGGAGGTGTACTTGCCGGTTCAAGGCCTCTGGCTTAAGAGAAAGATTATTTGCTTGGGGTTATGGGTGACTACCATACTTTTTTAAGTGAGTTGAGTGCCAGTAGCATAGTGTGACTTGTAAGACATGTTCGACACCCCTTATCAGCCTCCCGAGGCTAGAACTCCTAGCAACGGGCATCACCGAAACAGGGAATAATAGATGGCACTAATCCATGTGAACGTCTTGTATATATATATATATATATACACATATTCACCCGCGATATGCTTGAACTGGCTAGATATAGAGATATTTGCCTGCAATATGAATGAATTCCATATATATATATATATATATATATATTCACCCATGATATGCATGAACTGGCTAGATATAGAGATATTCGCCTGCAATATGCATTTTTTTTTTTTTTTTGGAGTCTATACGCCTAATCCGCCGAAGGCTATGTGGCGCCCCAGTTCCCACCCCTTAAAAGGTTTGGTACACCCACATGAAAACGGGCTACATAAACGTCCTGCATTCCAAGCCAAAGGGATGTTCAAAGAAATACCCCTCTTCCGCCGCCACACCCTCTTCTGGTCCATCCACACTAAAAGTATGCCTCCACCTCCACGCCCCTTCCGGCTCTCCCCTTTTATATATAGCTCTTCCACCTCCACGCCCCTCCTGGCCCTCTCCTAAAAGAATGAATAAATCATGTTACAAACATTAGGAAATCAACGCAGGTCAATCTTAAAGAAAAATGTCTCCATCAGATCCACCGTGTAAAAGCCCTTCTCATCTTTTTCCCTTTTAGCCCACCTTGCCCTATCGTCCATATCGTCCTATATACTCCACCTCTGCCCTATGTCTCTCCCGTGCGTACAGACCAAGGCTACATGCTTGCCTGTCTCCGCATATCTCCCACACTTCCGGTATTCTGAGTTTTCTGCTTTTCCGATCTTGTGGTGTCAGGCTTGTAGGTTGCCTTTTCCGGTGCGACATTGAATGTATGCGACTCTTGCCTTTCTATTCCACTTAACCACTCTTCCCATTCCTGCTGCCTTCACTCTTCTCTCTTCCTCTCTCATTCTCCTCCATGCCTGCTTTAAACCTCCCTTCATGATCAAGGGGTCTTCAAGGTATAAGTTTGTGGCTTCTTTGGCCAGTCAGTCAGCTTCTTTGTTGCCTTGTAGCTCGTTGTGGGCTTTGACCCATCCGAATGACACTGCGTTAGGACCTAACTTGGATTGCCTTTCCTTTATCCCTTCCATTACAAACCTGAGGTCACGAGTCCTAGCTCTTCCTGTGCCTTTTGCCTTCTTTACTGCTGCAATTGCGGCTTGTGAGTCTGATAGGATTAATATGTTGGAATCGCTTGGTGCATCCTCCAATGCCCCTCTTACTCCGCATAATTCTCCATCCCACACTGTTGCCAACTTGTCAAATGTGGCTCCTCCGAGTCTTTTTCCCCCTTCCACGCACCAGCCTCTCCCTACCATGCAATCCTCATTCATACTCCCGTCGGTGTAAACTCCTGAGGCTTTGCAATGTTCTCTGGCTTGATTGATAGCTTCCGTCCATACCTCTGCCTTGGAGTCTGCTTGTGCCTGAAGTTTAACCTCTGGTACTTCAATCTTCTTCACCCTTCCCCCATAGCTCATCCTCTCATGTCCCTCCTCTTTCAGTATCCCTGTCTTGCTTTGAATTGCTGTCAAGACGGAGGTGAAACTATCTGGACCGATAGTGTACTGTTGTCCGAAGTCGTTCCACTCCCTTCCTGTTTCGGCGTTTCTTCCTGTCCTATCATCGAAAATCAGGTCTCCCAACACGGTGGTATCCCGTATTATTTTTCCCATGACTCTAGGTTGTGCTGCATGCAGCACCATTCTTGGAGACTCTACCCCCGCAATCTGACTGACCAGCTCGATTTTAGATCCATGTGTCGCATTGACACATTTCTTCAAAGCCTGGTATTGCAGTTGCTCGAATTCTTTTTCCCAATCTCTATGTCCTCTCCATCCTAGCTCTGACCCCCACAACGCTATTGCTCGGATCATTCCAGTGTAGATCTGCCTCCAGCTAGTGGTGCTAATTCCCCACTGAGAATTTCCTAACCCGTGGAATTATGCAAGCCTAGATCGTGCCTTCTTAATTCGGGCTTTCCAATATTTTTTGCAGGTCTGACTTTCGTCCATAATTATCCACAGCCACTTCACCCATTTCACATCCTTGTTCTTTTTCCTCCTCTTTTTTTATAAGATTACCCGTTCATGGTTCGAGTCTTCAAGGGGAAGATAGTTCTCCACTACTATCCTGTTTACTATTTTGTCCGCCTGCTCAAGTACTTCGTTCATTTTTATGCCCCGTGCTATAATTCTTTCCCAAATTGACACCCCTAGATGTAGATCGTCCACAAATGATGGGAGTTCAAGGTCGAACGTAGGCCACTGGCTTTGGAGGGCTTTTTCCATTTTCGTGATTATTAGAGCCATCCAGATAAGGAAGATCACTAGTGAGAGAGGTGATCCTTGAGGTGCTCCGATATTCGTTTTTCCTTTTCGTCGTACTTTCCCATCCCACTTCAACTCAAACTCTCTTGCTTGAAAGAACTGTTTGACACAAGGTATGCATTTTTTTCCTTCCTCCGACTTTTCCAGCTCCCTTATGACATCTTCTTCTCTGACATTCTGGAAACCTCCTTTCACATCCCAGATGTTCCAGGCCACTGCCCCCTCTGCCGCCATATATCTCTGAGCTCTTATCACCACCCTTAAGGCTGCTTTAGTGGCTGACCTGTCTTTGACCGATCCAAATTGGTGTCTATGTAAGAGACCTGACTCTTGGAGCCTATCCGCTACTACCTTTTCTCCTAATTTGCTGCCATAGTTGATTAGGTTGATGGGTCACCAGCCCTTCATTTTGCTATAGTCCTTTCCTGGTTTCGGAATCATGACTACCTTAGAGTGTTGCCATTCTTTCGGTTTCTTTCCATTGACTAGGTTCTCCGCCACCTGTAACGGAAGACCGTTTCTTATAATTGTCTTAGCACGCATTTCCTAGCACCTATCATGTTTACTCGATAGCTTGTGCATAGTACCTTTTGTACTACTGCCTTGAGCGTATCCGGTCCTTATGTACTTTTCCTTATTATGATACATTACACATCCACACCTGTATTCCTGAGTACGGGAGGCCTGACCTCCCACACCTGTATTTATGGTCATGGAGGAGTGCTTTTTGAAACGGCCGGAAAGCAGGTTTTCTGGAAAGGCCAGAAAACAGGTTTTTCAGACTTCAGAAGGCTTGGCGGCTAGTATAAGTACTGAGCCGTTCCGCCCTTCTGAAGGAGGATTCTCAGATCAGATCACTTTAGACAGAGTTCAGACAAGCCTTAGATAGCTTCAATAGAGAGAGATTTCACCTGTTAATTCTCTTCCCGCTTGGGAAATCTGTATGCTCTTAAAGACCCTCTGAGTTCTCGATTTAGCGGAACCAATAACAGACATACACTATCACTCCGGTGATAGTATAGACTCTGTTAAATGGCCCGCGGTGCTACTATTGGCATCGCCCATTACACCACCTCCCGAATCAGCTCCCTGCCTAGCTCAAGATCGAGTACTCGCTTAATCAATTTGTACCTAATGCCGTCTGGTCCTGGTGCCGACTTGTTAGACGTGCCGGCTAGAGCTTTCCTCACCAACTCTTCCATCTTTTCTTGACTAATACCAGTCAACCCTGGGTATCTTTCCCTTTCTTCCTCTTTTTCGTCCACTTTCCTGCCTTCTTTTTTCCACTCGAAGTGGTCTCTAATTAGGCCGTTTTTCTTTTCGTTATCCGTCTTTAGGGGTACCTCCTTCGTATCTGTCTGGTCTCCCATTGTGGCTTTGAGGTGCCACAGGTCCTTGGCCCACTTGACGATTTCCCATGGATCTTTTTTCCCGTTTTCCTCACAGAATGCTTGCCAACATTGCTTCTTCTTCTCCCTTACCATTGTACTCATCTTGTCTTTCTCCAGCTTCCATCTCTTAATCCTTGCCACCTGGTCTAAGCTCCTGTTGGATCCCTTCCCTCTCCTGACATCCCACATGGTTTTAAGCTGTTCTGACAGTTCTTCATCCCACCACCTCTTGGATTTTTCTGTGATCCGTATGGTGCTGCAGCAGGCTTGTCTGAGCAGTTTCAGTTTTTCATATGGAGTATTTCCCTCTAGTTCCTCGTACTAGTGGAAATCCCCCTTTTTCTCATCCTCTTCCACCATTTCTAGGTCAACCCCAAGAATATCACAATTGATCTTCTCTCTAACCACCTCCTCCAATTTTCCATTCCAATCAATCTCTGTTGTGATAGCCCAGTGGTCTGAAAGGAATTTGTCCGACTTAACCTTCTGCCAGTTCTTGGGTCCTCTGCTGATGAAGAGGTCGATCCAGCTTTGTTGTTTTCGTCCGTTGCCTATTCTTTCCCAAGTTGGACCATCATATTCCCCCCCGATCTCGAAGCACTTTTCCACCATCCACTGGTCCATTTATTTTCCTCGTATATCGTCTTTATAGAGAGGATCCCATGCCTGGTTGTGAGTATTCCAGTCACCCACTAGGCAGTCAGCTTCGTTTAGACCTTCTAACTACTTTCTCCATTTCTCCCCTGACAGTTTTCTGTCTGCATAAATTCCTCCTAGCTTGTGGCCCCACACTTCCACCAAGGCTAGTCTCTTGTCTTCTCTGATAACTTTCACTGCCCCGTCCAACTTCTTCCTCCAATATACCATCGTTCCCTTTGCCTTTTCCACCTTCAACCTTAAAGTATATGAGGGGTGAGATTGTGTCCCAGCCCCTTTCTTATCCACCCACGATTCCCCAACAAAAACAATATCAATCTTCTTCTTTTTACACCATTCCAGAAACGTATGAGTACCCTCGCACTGCCCTGCTACATTCTGGTAAGCTACGCGTAGGCCCCTAGAATAAGTGTTTTCCTAGTCCCAGTTGTTTATCTGGGGACCAGTCTGACTTTGCTAGTGGCTTTTGTGCGTTTGGACCAAAGCGATCTGGGGTCCATTCTTCAACATCATCATCTAACACCTTCGTGATTCTGGCATTGGAGGGACCTGGGGTGGCTCCTCCAGCTGTCTTTAGGGCTGGTTTCTTCCAAACATTCCATCCCTTCTTTTTTTCCACCTTCTCAAAACCATCTTTATCCGTCTTTACCTCCTCAACCTTCCTCTTCTGGGTCTGTTGACTGTTCTCGTTTGCTCCAACTACCTCCGAGTTTCTCTTCTGACCTCCGGAGATGCAAGCGGACGCGGCTCTGCTAGCTGAGGAGTAGCTCTCCCTCTTGTGTCCCTTGTCGCTACATTTGTAACAGATAACATTGGACCAGTACTGTGGGGTCTGCTGCTTTCCTTGTTGACTCTTGTTATTGTTGTTGTTGTTGGTGTTGGTGTTGGTGTTGGTGTTGACCTGCATGGAGGTCTTTTTCTCACCTGTCTTTCCCTTCTTCTCCTACTTCTTTTGTGGTGGTAGGGAATGCTTGAATTCTCCCATCTTGTTGGTGTCCATCATCTGGACCTGTCTCCGTACACCTTCCCACATGACTCCCTTTTCAACCAACTTCTTAGCCTCTGCGTGGTCTGCTGCATCGAAGGTTAGTCTGGTGGTCCTAGTGCCTCCCCACACCTTTGGGAAACGGTGTCCCGTCTTCATGCCTTTATTCTCCTCCCTCAACTTCTTCCCAATGTCCTTTCTTCCCCTCGCCATCTTTGAAGGTGCGGCTGGCATCAACATCCTGGTGATCTTCTCGTCCTCCATTCATGCGTTTAGCATGTCTACCTTGGCTCCAAAGACAGCTGTCAAGCATTCTGTCATGGTCGTGAGAACATCCTGCTTCGTGTGTTCCTCCCCAGTCTTGCTAATCATCCATCTCGACTCATTGTCCTGAGTTCCCTTTCCAATTTCCACTGTGGCATGCTATGTGATTGTGTTGTCAGTGATTGCCTTTTCCCAAAGCAATGTATTGACCTTGTTCACACCATCCTCCACTTCCGCCTTCCCTCTTCCATCAATTGAATGCATATGTCCCAAAATAACTTTAGCCACTTTCAGCACCTTGTTTCCTACTACCACCCTTTTCTCCCCCACCTTATTTTTTGGGATGGCTTTCCCTTCTGCTTCCAGCTTCTATCTCATTATCATCGCCTCTTTCAACTTTTCCCCCACTGACACAATCTCCGCGGGTGTTCCAGCCTGCCTTGCCTTAATTGTCAACCTCTCGACAGTGTTGTTAGCGCTTTCCTAGGCGGCCAACCTACCCTTTCAGAAGGCATCTACCTGAGCCGCCAACTCCTGTGCCTTCTTTTCCTCCTCTTGATCTTTCTTTTTCATCTCTGCCTATGCCTTCTTATTAAGTTCAATTTTCTTGATCTGTTTGGCCTTCTCCGCGTTCTTTTCTGCCTCCGCCTTCTTCTGCGACACCTGTCTCTTGGCCTGAGCTTGGTCTTCCGTCGACCCTTCTTCACTGAGGCATGCTAGTAACGAGACCTGCTTGGTCAGCTTCTCAAGTTGGGAGTCGACTCTAGAGAGGTCCCCAGTGTTGACCTTGGGCGCCTCGTGGAAGGTCATCGCCGCCTCTGCCATGTCAATGGCTTCTACCTCGCTCCTGCTGGCCCTGACTTCTTCTTTCAGTTTCTTCCAACCCTTCTCCTCTCCAAGTCCGCCAGCATATAGTTCCACATCAATTATCCACCCCGCTGCCAACACTTGACCCTTAGCTGTTTTGTAATTTTGTGCCAACTTCCAACACTTCTTCCCCTGTTCTAACTCACTGATCGCTGTCATGACCCTTCCGTTCAATATGATATAGATAATTAAATCCGTTAAGGTCTTGTTGTCGCAGGGTGGGTTCCAAGCGATTTCCTTCTCCTCCTCTTCCTCTCCTCTCATTTCCTTATTTTCCTTCTTGTCTTTCTACCACCCCGCATTCCTCGTCCTCATCTCTTTCGCCAGCCTTTTGACTTCCTCATACGACAGCTTTTTAACCGCATGTTTACTGACGTTCAGTCCCTCTGGTGCCTTCCCTTCGCCCATATCAACTTCTATCTTGATAACTGGTACTGCAGGTACCATATCCACTGTTGCCATCGGTCCATTACTTTTAGCGGCCGAAAAGCTGGCTAGGAGTGGCTTTTTCCAGTATCTGTCAAGTAATTGGTACCTGGTGAGGGAGGCGTCTGGGATAGATTCATCATATGAGTCCATGTCGTTATCGGAGTCCGGTATGACAACCTCCGCTGCAGTCTTAACCGACTGTTGTATTGATTCCTAACTCCAACCCCTCTGACTATCCTCCAGCTTCCAACTAGGTGGGTGAGTCGTAAACAAGTTGAACCTTACCTCATCAAATTTTCGGGGCTCAACTTCCTTCCCAAAAATCTCCATCTTCTTATTGCGCATCTCCAGGGTGACTCCTCCCTTAGTCAATTTTCCCTTACCCTTCTTCACTGACTTTTTCCTCATTACTTCATTATCTGACTCCATATCTTCGTCCTCCTTCCAGGCTTCCTTGATCCTTACTAGTTGACCTGCTGGAGTTTCCGTCTCCTTCCTAGTCATCCTCTTTGGAGTTGACAGATTGAGTTGATAGCTCATATCGTCAACAGGGTCACCTAAAGGTTTTAGTGGTCTGATCATGATAGACTTTAAGACCTCGTCCAACGTTTCCATCGTTTGGTGTTGAACATCTAAACCATCCATAGATCCATTCGCTGCTTCGTTCTGAATCGCTAACCCTCTGCTAAGGAGTTTGATTGCCCTTTCTGCAGTGGTGTCGTCCACAACCTCGAAGGTTTCTTCATCTCCCCTTCCCTTCCTCTCAATGCTGGTAATAGCTAGGTCAAAAGAGCCTTCCCCAGAATACTCTTTGCATTGTCTAGTAGAACTAGACGCTGCCGTCGCAAGAGCGACCTCTCCTCCAAGCTCCTGGAACTTAGGTATTGCAAGCCAGTTCATAACGTTCTCCAAGGTGAGCTGGCGTCATACTTTGAGGTCCCCATCTTTATCAGATTCGAGTAGTAATTTGGTACTACCCTGGCCCCACTCTTTCACTGGGATAAAGAGCATACACCGTAGGTGTGGAGCCATCCTGAAATCAACAATCGAGAGTCAATCTTAGTATAAAAAAAAAAAAACCTCTAAGAGAATGAGAGCTGGTGATAGGTAGGTTAGAGCAGGGATGACAACAGGGATCTGGGTCAGGTAGCAATGGTTACTATGTGATGGGTATAGCTCCGTGGAAACTATTGGAAAGTAATGCGGCTGAGGCGTAGAATTTGGTAGAATCGCAGAGAATTGGTGTGGGTGGACCGGACCAATGTAAATTGGGGCGGTTGCCACATAGTTTCGCTAGCAGAAAAACACCCACTTTTGAGCGGAAAAGTTCAGAAACTTTACTCTCGGAGGGATTTTGTAGTTTCACAAATCAGTATAAATAAAATAGATCAAGTTGCTTACAGGAGCGCGCTGAGTAAAATAAAGCTGAAGCCGATATCGGGGTGGTTCTGGTTGTTGAGTTCTTATAATCACTCAGTCCTTAGAAGTTGATGTCAGTGGAAGCTGGCCCTTGCTGCAATATGCATGAATTGGCTAGATATAGAAATATTTGCCTGCAATATGAATGAATTCCATATATATATATATATATATATATATATATTCAGTCTCGATATGCATGAACTGGCTAGATATATAGATATTCGCCTTCAATATGAATGAATTCCATATATATATATTCATCCGCGATATGCATGAACTGCCTAAATATATAGATATTCGCCTGCAATATGAATGAATTCCATATATATATATTCATCCACCATAGGTATAAACTGCCTAGATATGGAGATATTCACCTGCGAAATACATGAACTGCCTAGATATAGACATATATTCGCCCCCCAAATATATACATATACATATTCACTCATCTTATGAATAAAATCCATATATCCATATGGAGTTCATTCATGTGGTAGGCAACTACATGCATATATCTATGCAGTTCATGTATTTCGTGGGTGAATATATATATATCTAGGCAGTTCATGCATATCGCGGATGAATATATATATATGGAATTCATTCATATTGCAGGCGAATATCTACATATCTAGGTAGTCCATACATATTGCGGGTGAATATATATATATGAATATATATATGGGATTCATTCATATTGCAGGCGAACATCTCTATGTCTAGCCAGTTCATGCATATTGCAGGCGAATATCTCTAAATCTAGCTAGTTCATAAATATTGCAGGTGAAGATCTCTATATCTAGCTAGTTCATGCATATCGCGGGTGAATATATATATGGAATACATTTATCTTGCAGGTAAATATCTCCATAGTATCTAGTTAGTTTATGTATGTAATGGGTAAATATGTATATATATATATATATATATATATATAAGACGTTCATATGGATTAGTGCCCCCTATTATTCCCTCTTTCAGTGATGCCCGTTGCTAGGAGTTCTATCCTCGGGAGGCTTGCAAGGGGTGTCGATCATGTCCTACGAGCCACACTATGCTACCGGCACCCAACTTACTTAAGAAAGTATGGGAGTCACCCACAACTTCAGGTAAGCAATCTTTCTCTTAAGCTGGAGGGCTTGAACTAGCAAGTACACCTCCAATAAATGCCAGCGACTTCACTACAGGCAGCGACCACACCAGAGGCAGCGACTTGCCCACAGGTAGGCAGCATGTAATTCATGGGCGTTTGGTAGTAGCAGACTAATGTGAGTGTCTACCTAGGATCCGCAGGTATTATAAGTATTAATTGTTTAGCGGAGTTGTTGGCACTTCACCAGCAGCAGCGATCTCCCACTTCACCAGCAGCAGCGATCTCCTACTTCACCTATAGCAAGCAATGGCGGTTGGTAGCAGAAAGCAGGTCTAGGTAAGTGCCTATCCCACATCAGGACACATAACAAATATTGATTATTCCACAGAGTCCCAGACACTTCACCTGTGGCAGCCCCAAACCCAGTAGCAGCAACTTACTCAGTGCCAGCGACATCTGCAAAGAATCTAGCTTGCCCCTGCTGCCTTAGACGCCACGGGCACCACCCAGAGGCAAGCTGACAATCTAGAAAGCCACGGTCAGGACTGAGGGCGCCCGGACGCCACTGTCCCAGAACGCTGGTGTCAGGGCGCCATAGGCACCATAATTCCGCGAAAAATCGCTCCAATTCCTCCTGGAATTGCTGCTATTTGGACACTCGGGAGGCAGCGATCTCGGACGGTGGCGCCTTGGCGCCTTGGAGCCACCAGAGGCACTAGAGGCAATGGTAAAAAGGCCTGGCGTCTGGGCACCACAGCAGGGCATCAGGGCGCCAAAAATCCTTTACTGATGGACAAGGTCAGTATAGGCGAATAGGCCAGTGTCACCAACCCAGCCTGCACCAACGACCACCTTAGGTAAGCATTGCCAGCCCACCACTTTTATAGGCATCACTAATCATTTTCGAGGCAGGAATTGATGCCAGAAATGGGAACTATAGGATGCGGTAGCCATAGGTAGGTGTTGGAGTGTTGGGGACGCAGTTTGGGTAGTGTAAGATTTTGCTATTTTACGATTATCGTTGGAGCCCAGAATTATGTATATAGTTATTTATAAAAGAATTGTATAGAAAACATTAATTGCATATTTGTATCACTATATAAATGTCGGCGCCTGTCATATAATTTAAGTAAGATTTGCTATCTGTAGCTATTGCTAGTTTCTCTGTAGATCTGTGAAAGTTCCTATTCGGACCTGCAAGTTGCCGAAGCACCTATATCGTGGCAGGCTTCCTGTATACGCGGTCTAACCAGAATTTGCGTTCGGAACCCAAGGCCAAATAGTATTACGTTCGGGACACATTGGGCAGCATAATTTGCATCGGTTAACAAACGGATGGAATGTATACGTCACGAAGCATGATTTACGGCAAGTGGCTCCATGTACCGAGGTTTTGCAAAAGCACCTCAGGAGCTTCCTAAGCACCTGACGCAGATCATATGGTTACTGATGTGAAGAGGATAGTTAGGAAGGAGACGGGAACTCTAGCGGCCCAACTGGCAAGGATTGAGGAAGCCTTGAAGGAGAATAAAGATATGGAGTTAGACAACGAGGTGATGAGAAAAAAGTCAGTGAAGAAGGGTAAGGGAAAATTGACCAAAGGTGGGATCACTCTTGATATTTTACAAAAGAAGATGGATACTTTTGAGGAGGCTGCTGGGCCCCAAAATTTGACAAGGTGAGGTCTAATTTGTTTGTAACTCACACACCCAGTTGGAAGTTGGAGAATGGTCAGAGGGGATGGAGTCAGGAATCAACCCAACAGTTGGTAAAGACTGCAGCGGAGGTTGTCATACCAAACTCTGATAATGACATGGACTCAGATGATGAGTCTATCCTAGACGACTCTCTCACGAGGGATCAATTAGTTGATAGGTACCGGAAGAAGCCTCTCTTGGCCAACTTTTCACTAACTAAGGGTAATGGACTGATGGCAACAGTGGATGTGGTACCTACAGTACCAGTTGTTAAGATAGAAGTAGACAGGGGCAAGAGAAAGGTATTAGGGGGATTGAATATCAGCAAGTATGTGGTCCAAAAGCTGACATACAATTAGGTTAAGAAGATGGCAAAGGAAATAAGGACAAGGAATGCGGGATACAAGGAAGACCAGGAGGAAATCAAAGAGATGTAAGGAGAGGAAGAGGAAAAGAAAGAAATTGCATGAAACCGTCCCTGTAATAACCGGAGTCTGACAGATTTGATCATTTGCATCATGCTGAATGGGAGAGTAATAATGGCAATGAGTGACCTGGAGAAAGGCAAGAAATGGAGGAAGTGAGCACAAGACTACAAGGCGGCTAAGTGCTAGGTCCTAGCGGCTAGGTGGAAGATTGAGGAGGAACTATGTGTGGGAGGCCTTGGTAAAAGAAAAGGGTGGAAGAAGTTAAAAGAGGAGGTCAAGGCAGGCACTAGTGAAGTAGAAGCCATCGATATAGCAGAAGTGATGATAACCTTTTATGAGGCTTGCAAGAACAATACTGGAGACTTCAAGAGGATTGAGTCCTAGTTGGAAAAATTAACAAAGTAGGTGGCTATGCTAGCATGTCTCAACCGAGCGGGATCCATGGAAGATCTGGCCCAAGTGAAAAGACAAGCATCGCAAAAGAAGTTTAAGGCTGAGAAAAATGCAGAGAGAGCCAAAGAAATCAAGAAAATTGAACTTGATAAAAAGGCACAGGCGGAGAAGATAAAGAAAGACTAAGAGGAGGAGAAGAAGGTACAGAAGTTGGCAGCTCAGGTAGACGCCCTATGCAAGGGCAAGTTGGCTGCCTGGAAAAGCATCAACAATACAATTGAGGAGTTGATGATGAAGACAAGGCAGGCTATAACACCTGCGGAGATCGTGTCAGTGGGAGAGAAATTGAAAGAGGCAATGTTTATGAAAGAGAAGCTGGAAGCTAAAGGGAAGGTCATCCTGGAAAATAAGTTGGAGAAGAAGAGGGTAGTAGTAGGAAACAAGGTACTAAAGGTGGCAAAAGGTATTTTGGCTTATATACAGCCAATTGACAGAAGAGGAAAGGTGAAGGTTGAGGATGGGGTCAATAAATTCAATGCCTTACTCTGGAAAAAGGCAATCACTAACAACTCCATCCTATGGCACACCATAGTAGAGATCAGAAAAGGATCCTAAGATAACGAGTCAAGGTGGCCAGTAAGTAAGATTGGGGATGAAAGCATCAAGCAAAAGGTCTACACCATAATAACGGAGTATCTGACAAGAGTCTTTGGAGCTAAAGAGGACATGTTGAATGTATGGATGAAGAATGAGAAGGTTGTGAGGATGCTGATGCCAGCGATACCCTTGAAGGTGGCCAGAGGAAGAAAAGACATTGGAAGGAAGCTAAAGGAGGAATACAAGGAAATGAAGACTGAACACAGCTTTCCTAAGATATGGGGAAGTGCTAGGGTCACTGGACTAACCTTCGATGCAGCAGACCATGCAGAGGTAAAGAAATTGGTCGAAAAGGGAGTCATGTGGGAAGGTGTATAGATGTATATCCAGATGATGGACACTAACAAGATAGGAGAATTTAAACACTCCTTACCACCTCAAAAGAAGTAGGAGAAGAAGGAAAAGACAGGTGAGAAACAGACCTCCATACAGGCCAACACCAACAGCAACACTAACATCAATGGCATCAATAGCAACAAGGGTCAACAAGGAAAGCAGCAGACCCTACAGTACTGGTCCAACATCATCTGTTACAACTGTAACGGTAAGGGACACAAGAGGGAAAGCTACTCCTCCACCAGCAGAGGCACGTCCGCTTGCATCTCCGGAGGACAGAAGAGAAACTCAGAGGTAGTAGTAGCAAATGAAAACGGTCAGTAGACCCAGAAGAGAAAGGTTGAGGAGCTAAAGAACAACAAGGAAGGCTATGAGAAAGTCGAAAGGAAGAAGGGATAGAATGTCTGAAAGAAGCCAGCCTTAATGACAGCTGAAGGGGGCACCTCAGGACCCTCCAATAGAAGAATCACAGAAGTCTTGTATGATGATGTTGAAGAATGGACCCTAGATCACTTTGGTCCAAATGCATAAAAACCACCAGTGAAGTCAGATTGGTTTCGGAATGAACAACTGGGACTAGGAAAACACCTATTCTAAGGGCCTCCAAATGGCTTACCAGAACATAGCAGGACAGTGCAAGGGCACACATATGTTTCTAGAATGGTGTAAAAAGAGGAGGATTGATATTGTTTTCGTTGGAGAAGTATGGATGGATAAGAAAGAGACTGGGATACAATCCCACCCCTCATATACTTTAGGCTCGAAGGTGGAAAAAAGGAAGAGAACAATGGTATACTGGAGGAAGAAAATGGATGCGGTGGTGAAAGTTATTAGCGAAGATAAGAGACTAGCCTTGTGGAGGGGTGGGGCCACAAGCTAGGAGGAATTTATGAAGATGGAAAGTTGTCGGAAGGGAAGTGGAGGGAGTGGCTTGAAATTCTGAATGAAGCTGATTGCCTAGTGGGAGACTAGAATACATACAACTAAGTATGGGACCCCCTTAATAAAGATGACTTATGAGGAAAAGAGATGGAAGAATGGATGGTTGAAAAGGGATTTGAGATTAGAGGGGAGTATGATAGACCAACCTGGGAGAGAATTGTCAATGGACGAAAACAACAAAGTCGGATCAATCTCTTCATTAGGAGAGGACCCAAGAACTGGCAGAGAGTCAAGTCAGACAAATTCCTCTTAGACTACTGTGCCATCATGGCAGAAATGGACTAGAAGGGGAAGTTAGAAGAAGTGGTTAGGGAAAAGATTAATTGGGATATTCTTAGAGGGGAACTGGAAATGGCGGAAGAAGATAAAGATAAAGGGGATTTTCACTGGTACGATGAACTAGAAGGAAAAACCCCATACGAAAAACTGAAACTACTTTGACAAGCTTGGTGCAGTACCATGAGGATTATAGAAAAATCCAAGAGGTGGTGGGATGAAGAATTATCAGAACAGTTAAAGATCACGCAGGATGCTAGAAGAGGGAAGGGATCCAATAGGAGTCTAAATCAGGCAGCAAGAATTAAGAGGTGGAAGACAGAAAAGCACAAGATGGGAATGTTATTGAGGGAGAAGAAGAAGGAATGTTGGCAAACCTTCTGTGAAGAAAATGGGGAAAAAGATCCATGGGAAATCGTCAAGTGGGCCAAAAACTCATGGCACCTCAAGGCCACAATAGGAGACCTAACAGACATGGCAGGAGTACCTCTCAAAACGGACAATGAAAAGAAAACCAGCCTAATCAGAGACCACTTTGAGTGGAGAAATAAAGGCAGGAAAGTTGACGAGATAGAGGAAGAAAGGGAAAGATACTCGGAGTTGACTGACATCAGCTAAGAGAAAATGGAGAAGCTGGTAAGGAAAGCCCTAGCCGGAACGTCTAACAAGTCAGTACCAGGACCAGACAGAATCAAGTATAAATTAATTAAACGAGTACTTGATCTCAAGCTAGGCAGGGAACTTATTAGAGAAGTGGCAGAGAACCTGATCAAGGGAACAATACTGAAGGAATGGCAACATTCCAAAGTAGTAATGATCCCGAAACCAGGGAAGGACTACAGCAAAACAGAAGGCTGGCGACCCATCAACCTAATCCACTGCATCGGCAAATTATGAGAAAAGGTGGTAGTGGACAGGCTCTAAGAGTCAGGTCTACTACACCGACACCAATTCGGATCGGTCAAAGGCAGATCAGCCACCGAAGCAGCCTTAAGAGGGGTAACAAGGGCTCAGAGATGTATGGCGGCAGAGGGGGCAGTGGAATGGAACTTCTGGGATATAAAGATAGGGTTCTAGAATGTCAGGGAGGAGGATATTATAAAAGAATAGGAAAAGTTGGAGGAAGGAAAGAAATGGATACCTTGTGTAAAAGAGTTCTTCCGAGCAAGAGAGTTTAAGTTGGAGTGGGATGGGAAATTACGAGGAAAAGGAAAAACGAATATCAAGGCACCTCAAAGATCACCTCTCTTACCGATGATCTTCTTCATCTAGATGGCTCCAATAATTATGAAAATGGAGGAAGCGTTAATGCTTGAATGGTCATGCTTTGACCTAGAGCTCCCATCATACATGGACGACCTCCACCTAGGGGTTTCAAATTGGAAAAGGGAGATGGCATGAGGGATAAAAAAGCATGGGATATTGAAGAAGGCAGATGAAATAATAAACAGGATACCAGCCGAGAATCACCTCCCCCTTGAGGACTAGAATCATGAATGGCTAATTCTGCAAAAAAAGAGTAGGAAAAAAAATCAGGATGTAAAGTGGGTGAAGTGGTTACAGATAATTATGAATGAAAGTCTGACCTTCAAGGAACATTGGAAAGACTGAATTAAGAAGGCACGAGTCATGCTCGCATAGTTCAATGGGTTAGGAAACTCTCAGTGGAGAATCAGCGCTACCAGCTAGAGACAGATCTACACTGGGATGATTCGAGCAATAGCCTTATAGAGGTCAGAGTTAGGTTGGAGAGGTCAGAGGGATTGGGAGAAGGAGTTCGAGCAACTGCAATATCAGGCTCTGAAAAAGTGTATCAATGTGACGCACGGATCCAAAATAGAGCTTGTTAGTTAGATTGCGGGGGTAGAGTCTCCGACAATGGCATTGGATGCGGCACAAGCCAGACTCATGGGAAAAATAATGCGGGACACTACTGCGATAGGGGACCTGATTTTTGATGCTAGGACAGGAAGAAATGCAGAAGCAGGAAGGAAGTAGGATGACTTCAGACAAGAATACACTGTTGCTCCAGACGGGTTTACCTCCGTCTTGACAGCAATCCAAAGCAAGACAGAGGTATTGAAAGAGGAGGGATACAAAAGAACACGAGAGATTGAGCTATGGAGGGAGAGTGGAGAAGGTAGAGGTTCTGGAGGTTAAACTCCAGGCTCAAGCAGACTCCATAGTAGAGGTATGGATGGAAGCCCGCAACCAAGACAGGTAATATTGCGAAGCCACAGGAGTTTACACTGATGGCAGCATAAATGAAGACGGGATATTAGGAGGAGATTGGTATGTGGAAGAAGGAAAGAAATTTGGAGGGGTTATACTAGGTAGCATGGCAACAGTGTTGGATAGAGAAGTATGCGGAGTAAGAGAGGAATTAGAGGACGTATTAAGTAAAACCAACGTACTAATCCTTTCGGACTTATAAGCAGCAATTGCGGCAGTGAAAAAGACAGGTTGTATAGGAAAAGCAAGGACTCGTGACCTTAAGGTTATAATGGAAGGGATAAAGGAAAGGCAATCTAGACTAGGCCCCAACGCAGTGTCATTCGGATTGGTTAAGGCCCACAATGAGCTATACGGTATGATGAAGCCACTATTTGTATAGGGATACTATAGCAACTGAGTGTAGAGCCGGAGAGTCGAGAACTGGCAGAATAACCAAATCACGGCGGGAAGCTGGAACAAACAGAGGAAAAATCAAGTAATAGCTCTTGAATTCGTATCACTTGCATAGCTTTTGCTGACGTATATTATGCGAGTAATGGAGATCTGGAAGTCTCTACCTTTTGTCTAGAATTCTGTAGAAGTAGAGAAGAAACGTTTATTTCTGCAAAACGTAAAATACATGAAAAAGAAGCTTGCTAGAGCGTGCGAACGTGGCAGACTTGCTAGCGTTGCGTGAAGATTCTCTGTAAGGTCTGATAGTTGTCGGATGATGGGCTAGAATCTTACAAATAATCCTTCCTAACAAAACACTCCTAACAAAGAAACTAAAATTCACTCGACTTTTGCTGGTTTTGGCTATTTGGCGCCCATATACCAAGTTACTCTGATTGCCGCATTATACTCACCCTCACCACATCCTACCCCCCTTTTTATACTTCGCAGACCCCTTGCGACAAAACGTGGGCAATGGATCGTGATTATGATCAAAAATGAGCACTTGAAGTTCCAAAATTCACATGCGAATATGGACTTTTCAGAATAACAAGAAAACAACATATTCCATTCTTTCTCAACACTCATGTAGCTACCAATATCCTAGTTCTACGTGAGCAATCATTCCTCCTCTTCCTCAACTTCCACCACCTTCACCTTCAACACTTTCATAATTTTCCCCACCAACCTAGTTGCATGCTCCTTCCCTGGCCTCTCTCCTCCAAACAATACCCTCATGGCCCCCTCCACTGCCAACACATCATCCTTCTCTTCCTCCCCCCGAGCTTCCCTCTTAAGCTCTTCTACTCCTTCATCAACGTCCAAGTTGATGACAGGAATACCTACCCCATATCCCCTCCTCTTACCCTCGGTTTCGCACCCAGCGTCCCTCCTACGCTTCCTTGGAGTGATAGGACAGACTGCAGCATTCACCTCACCCTCTTCAGCATCGCCGACCTCCTTCTCCTTGGTTTCTTTCACACTTTCCTCGAGAGCAGAGGCATCTTCGTATTCAGAAAGATCTTCAGCTATTGCTGAGGGAGTTGCAGAAGACTCGTGAGAGATGGACCCTTACTTTTCCGTGGCTTCTTCAGAGCCAGAAGTTACCCTCACGATATCCTCTTCTACTACGCCATCAGAGCGAGTAGCAGTTTCCCCCGAAAATGAAGAAGGCACCATAGGGGTTTCAACCGCAGTCCTACTAGCAGTCTGGGTCTCCACATTAGTTACCTGACCAGCAGGACCAACCCTGCCAGATCCCTCCTCTTTAGAAGTCTGCTTACTAGCAGCTGACTTCAGCTTCTTGCTATCCTTGCCAGTCACATCCCTCGATGTCAACCAGGGCACCTTCTTCGTCTCCTTTGCCGCCAACCTCTCGGCAATCCTCTTCTCCAACAACTCCTCCACCACTGCCTACTCCGCGTGGTTCTCCGAGAATCTCCTTAGGAACTCTTCAGCCGGTCACGGAGGCATCAGGTCTCCCGCCAGATCTTTCCAACCTTTGCTCTAGCTTGCTTCCAATCTTTCCTTTGCCTTAGATTTCCTGCCCTCCAATTCCGTGTGGATATCCGGCAAAGGAAGTATAGTTATGGTGAAGCTGATCTCAGTTTGTGCTATGGCCCTATAAACCTCCATATCAGCGTAGTCGGCATCAGTCCAGCCCTCTATGACCTCCTTCTGGACCAACGCTACGAACGAAACCTGTTCTGCTTGCTCCTGAGTTAGCCGGGCTACCTCCACGGCTAACTCATACTTCTCCTTCCCTTTCTACTTATCCATCTCAGCCAGGTACCTCTCCCTTAGGCCCTGACTCTTCTTGATAATCTTACTGGTAGTGTTGGCAATAGTTGTTGCCATTTTTGTAGAATGTTGTTGTTGTTCAAGGTTGTAGGAAAGATAGAGAAAATGTGCAGTTGAAGTTTGTTCTTTACTCCGGATCTGAGTATGGCATAGTATTCCAGCCGATTCTGTTAAGTTCGTTTCGATTTGGCGAAGGTTCCATAAGAATCCCCAGGATTACCCTGAACTCCATAATATTCCATTAATATTCCACACTCCTCTAAAAATTTCGGACCAATCAAAATGATATTCCAATAGGTTCTCTTAACCTTAACTATCTCGAATGTCAAATCCTAACCTTCAGATCTTGAGTTCATCATGGCCTAATTACTATACTTGACCCGCTTGGCCAAATATTTCCTTACCCTCCCCTCTATTCTCTCATTCTCTTACTTGTCCTCTTTAGTCTATTACTCGCATAGCTATTCAGCTGAAATCCTACACGAGTGATCCTGTCTTCAATTATTTTTATTCCCTTACACCCGCCTTTTACCGATGTGTGGATTGTCCTCAACACCTCTACCATACTATTCCCGTATCCAGCTCTGGATCTACCATCTCGTATTGCTCCTCATCTAATTCTTCAACCTCTTTAACCATCTCTTCTGGAACCTCTACTTTATCGTCTTCTACCCCGTACCTTGCAAAAAACTTCTTAATCCGATCCACTGCGAATATCCCTTGAAGCTCCGTTCCAACCAGCTCATTCAGGAGATATGTTCCTGTCTCCCCTATCTCCCTTATCTTATATGACCCTACCCACTTGTTCTTTAGTTTCTGAGACTATTGCTTATCGAGTGAGCTGTGGTACAAAAGCACCATATCCCCTATTTCTATAGTCTGGACTCTCTTCTGGCGGTTCTTGTCAAAATAGGCCTTGTTACGTAAACGGCTCTTGCAGACATTCTCTTGAGTTTCTTCTATGTCATCTTCCCTTCTCTCAAGTTGTCTTGCTCTCGCCGCTAGTAACTCTGCAGTGGTGTTTACCTTTCTCCACTCAATTATAGTTCAACTCGATGCGTAGAGTTCTACGGGAAGAACACAGTCTTGTACAAATACTAGCCTGTATGGGGTGAATCTAGTTGAAACTCTTGTAGTAATCCTATCAGCCCATATGACGAAAGGTAGGTTCTTTATCCATTTTGGTCCAAATTTGGCTAAACCATCTACGATCTGTTGATGTCCTCTCTCTATTACCGTGTTCGACTAGGGATGATAAGAAGTGACACAAACATTCCAGACTCGGTACCTATCTATCAGTATCTTTGTTATCTTTTTGTTTTCTGAACCATTATTGTGGATAATTATCCCTAGGATTCCGAATCTAACAATCCATTCATGTACAAACACCGCTACACTCTTGGAGTCCACATTCCTTAATGCCTTTGCCTCTATCCATCCAGATAGGTATTCTTACATTGCTACTATCTTAGAAAATCCTTCATTTCATGGCATATATACCACATCTAGTCCTACTCTTTGCCACAGTGGATTTTCTAATATTGGGTGTAGTTCCTCCGTTACTCGAATTGGTGATCGTTTCTGATATTCCTCGTATGTCTTCACCCACTTTTTAACATCTCTGTATAGGCCTTTCCACCAATATCTTAAGGCAACCTTTTCATAGAACCCCTTTTTCCCTCTATGACCACTCTCATTATGAAGTTGACTTATAATGTCCTTCTGTTCATTTTGATCCCAAATGACTCTCCTTGGAGGCATGCCCGGCTTAGCCCTTCGAAATAATTGTTCTTCCTCGACTAAAAATCGTAGGGCATATTGCCTGAATGAATCGAATTGCTTGCCCGTCATACTCGCTGGTCGTTGGAGAGTTGTTAAATATCTGGTAACCTTTTTAATCTCATCCGGCATTGCCTGATCATTATCTTCCTCAATCTCATCCTCATTATCCCCTTTTTCTTCTAAATCAACCTCATTCACTGTTAGATCAGCATCCATTTCTTCTTCTAGTTCTTCAACTCCTTCTTCTTCGTCTGAGTCTTCAACTGATCTTCTTCTTCTAGATAGTCCATCCAGGCTTCCAAGTCTTTTTCCTGCAATGTGCTTAATTTCAAAAGAAAACATCCTGATCCAAGCTAGCCATCTGTTCACTACCGAGCCTGGTAAGTCTGAAGCTAGCTGATTCAGCTGGTGAACCAGGGTATTTGCGTCAATTTCCACTAAAAATATGACTCCATAAAGGTACACTCTCAGCTTCTTTAATGCCTTCAATAACCTGTGGCATTCTAGCTTGCCAGCATCATATTTCTTTTCGGCTTCTCTCCAAATACCCGATTCAAAGCGTGCCAAATGTTGTTACCCTGTTTTTGGCTCCTCCTGCTGTAAGATTGCCCCCCATCCTGCTAATGAGGAGTCCATGTATAACACAATTTTTCCTTCTGACTTGTAGTCAATAGGGTTTAAGGCTGGAGCACTAGTTACTGCCTTCTTTAATTCATCCATTGCTATCTGTTGTTCTTCCAACCAATAAAATTCCATATCCTTTGTACTCAGGCGAAAGAGGGGTTCAGGTATTGTCGAGAAGTCTTTAATCCATATCCTATAATATACGCATAACTCAAGGAACGCCCTAACATCAGAAAGATCGATATAAGGAGGCCAATTAGTAATTTTTCGACTTTTCGTTTCTTCTGGTGATCTCCAATCCTTTCCGCATACATACCTAACAATCTTCAACTGTTCTAATAAAAACTCGCTCTTTACTCCCGATATGGTGCCTTCAGCTCTTTCGATATCAGCCATCACTTTATCAATTAAGACAATAGCTTCGAGAATGGATCTTCTTATCCCTGACGCAACCTCAATAGGCTTCCCGCTTGAGTCTAGAAACAAGCTTCTGGCATATCAGTAACCACATAATCTGCTTCAGGTACTATGGAAGCTCCTGAAGCAATTTTGCAAAACCTCAGTGCATGGAGCCACGCACTGTTACTCACGCTTTGTGACACATACGTTCCATCCATTTGTTAACCGACGAAAATTATGCTGCCTAGCGCATCCCGACGTAAGACTATTTGAGCTTGCATTCCTGTAATGGGCGATGCCAATAGTAGTACCGCGGGCCCTTTAACAGTGTCTATACTATTGCCGGAGTGATAGTGTATGTCTCTTATTGGTTCCGCTAAGTCGAGGACTCAGAGGGTCTTTTAGGGCATACAGATTTCCCAAGCGGGAAGAGAATTAACAGGTGTAATCTCACTGTATTGAAGCTATCTAAGGCTTGTCTGAACTCTGGCTGAAGTGATCTGATCTGAGAATCATCCTTCAGAAAGGCGGAACGGCTCAGTACTTATACTAGCCACCAAGCCTTCTGAAGTCTAAAAAACTTGTTTTCTGGCCTTTCCAGAAAACCTGCTTTCCGGCCGTTCCAGAAAGCACTCCTCCATGACCATAAATACAGGTGCGGGAGGTCAGGCCTCCAGTACTCAGGAATACAAGTATGGATGTGTAATGCATCATGATAAGGAAAAGTACATAAGGACCGGATACGCTCAAGGCAGTAGTACCAAAGGTACTATGTCCAAGCTATCAGGTAAACATGATAAGTGCTAGGAAATGCGTGCTAAAACAATTATTAGAAACGGTCTTCCGTTACACTTCCCCACTTAAAAGGATTTCCTACTCTTGTTGTCTTGCCCAAGCTGGAGGTAGTCCGAAATAACAAGTGCAAGCACGACAGTTATGTAAGTAGCAATCTTCGCAATGAACAGTAGTAGACCAACGTAACTTCTAAATCATCCATAGCAAACATACATGAAATAAAGAACAATGAAAACATCCGATAGATACCTTGTTTGCCATTTCTTCTTCCATTGTTAATTCAGAAAGACAATTAAAACAACAAGAAGAAACGCGGGATTGCCAGGTTAATTCAACCAGCGTGAATCAGTACTTAAGGAAAACATTAAAGATATCTTCTGCCAGGTTGGTAGCAGCGGAGGTGAGGTCTTGATCGTCAGGACTGAGGGCGAGAACTCTGTCTCGTTCAGTTTAAACAATTGACTTGGGGGTTTCTCGCGTATGACGCTTCTTGTGTTTCTTGGAGGATCTTTATTGCTTAAAGGTATTGGAATAATTTCCGCTTGTCCAAAAATCTTGAATGATTTTAAGACTGATGTCTTCGAAGTTGATCCACTCATCGTCATCACTTCCGTACCATTTCCAACGTACCAGGTATTGACTTTTGTCGGTACGAGGAGCAGTACGAAATTCGAGTACTCGTTCGACTTCCTATCTCCCTTCCGTTACTTCGCCAGGTTGTTCCTCGTGATGACCTAGGATGTTTGTCGGATTATTTTCAAAGTAAGGTTTGATCTTGTTGATGTGCAAGGTATTGTAGATAAGAGAAAGTCGACTTTCCGTTGACAGGTCAAGTGTGTAGTTGTTCCGCTTCTTGTTGATGTGTTGTATGCGGAACGGTCCGACCCATCTAGGCTTCAGTTTCCTAGATGTGTTTAAGAGGTTGAGGTTCTCCCTGGAGAGTAGAACCTTTTGGCTGGCTGAAAGAAGTGGTGGAAAAGACCGCTTCTTGTTGGCTTGTTTTGCCTGCTTGACTTTGGAGGAGTATAGGTTGCAAGAGGTATCAAGATGATGTTCCTCTGCGGGGGTATAAGGAGTGATCGGGTAGGGGAAGGAAGAAGGACCTAGCTTTGCCTCAAAACCTGGGAGTGAAAAGAATGGACTGTGTTGTCTTGCGGTGTTGTCTCGAGAGTTCAGCTTCAGCTAGATCTCGGAGAGTTTGTGCAGCCATTCGTTTCCTTCGACCTTGAACTCTCGTGTGACTTGCAGGATAACCTTGTTGGCAATTTCTGACTGACCGTCCGTCTGAGGATGGTACGCGGTAGACGGTTCCAACTTGATTCCCTTTCTTACAGCCCAATCCTTGAAATGGTCTGACATAAAGAGAGTGTCTCGATCAAAAACAATATAATAGGGATATCCGATAACAGAAGCAACGTGCGTATCAAAGGTATCAGTACACTTCTCTGCCGTAAGGTTATCAGAAGCTGGGATGAGAAACATAAATCCTGATTGTCTACAGACAATCGTCCAAAGTCTTGAAAAGCAAATCATATGATCGTCTTCCAAAGGAATGTTTGCGTATAAGGTAGAGAAATAAGTTAAAACTGGAGACATCTTAAGAAAATCCATTGTGATATCCGTCCAGGCTCTTGCAGGAACATGTAACATGGTTACTTGTCCTAGTGGTGGCTTGTTGCTATACTTCGTCCGTTGACAGGTATTGCAACTCACCACGTATTCCTTAACGAGGCTTGTAAATGGCTGGCAAATGAATTTATCAGTTAACCATTTCAACGTTTTGTCAACTCCGTCATGTGCCGTAGCATCATGAGCTTCCTTGATTGCAGCTTCGAGCTAGTTCTTACCATTCATGTCGAACTAACTTGGTAAAACCAACCCCGATTCTCCTTTCTCATTCTTCTTGTATAAGAACCCATTGTCGTTGCTTACTCTTTTCTTCCCTTCTGGAGGGTTGTATAGCAGGCTCCACATGGGGCATATCCTGATACATGCGATATAGGCGTCCCTCATTCTATCATCTTTGTCAACGTGAGCAACAAGATAGAAGTCAGGGTCATCTTTGGGGCCGTCTTCGAGGTCGAGGTATATCTTTGCCATATTGATCACTGGCACGATTCCATACCTGAGGTCTGCGCCTGCCTTGCGTTTTGCCTCGCATGTTGATGCATAGTGTCCCTCGTTTTTGCAGAAGTTGCAGCGACGAGTGGTAATAGGTACAGGAGGAATTGATGTCTTCTCCTGTAGTTGAGGACCGTGAACAAGGTTGTTCTCCTCACTGGTTGTGGGGTGTTATTGGTGCATACATCCCACTCCTGGCACGTATCTCATAGGATTAGTGGGGGATAGGAGGGTATTATGACCTTGATTAGATCTGCTAGCTTCTCCAGAAGCTGCATTGCGTTGTGATCTGGTGGTAACTGCGGCAGAGAGGAAGGAGCGTCTTTCCTCATCTGGTACAATCTTGATGTTGTAGTCCCATGGGTGGTTTTGTTCATTTTGCTGACCCCATGGTTCGTGGCGGGCAATAGGAGCATTCCTGATTGCCCATTCTTCCACGGACCACATGTGAGTGCAGTTAGGAGCTTCTTTGATGTTAAGGTCAGGAATGTCAATATCGGGAGTTTCAGAGGAAGGGGTGTTGTTTGGAGGGATAGTGGTAGCTTTCAATTTCCATGAGTCTCGCTGACTCGACTGGAATTCCTTCTCCTTCTGATAAACTGCCTCCGCTAGAGTGCAGTCAAAACATCCGTGTCCGTAGGTTCCGCAAACTGAGCATCTGGTGGTGGGAAAGTAGCGATTCCCATTCTGGTGTGAGCTACCATGCGAGCGGCAGTAGTAGTCGTGACAGTGGGTATTATGTTGCTTTCGATGCTGCTTGTAGTGTTCCCAGGTATCATTGACAATGTCCGTAATGATGGCGGGAATATTGTTGTCATTTGTGACCGAGGAAGTATCATCTGCAGGAGTGCTGATGTGATGATAAACCTTTAGCTAATCATGTTCGACCACATGGGGGTAAGGATCGAACTCGTATTCGTCAAAATTTCTTCGGGGATGGTAGGGAGGGTATCCTCATCTGATTGCATTTCTTCCCCCTTGATATCATCGTAGTCTTCGTAGTCTTCATCATTATCGTCGTAGAGATAGGGACAAGAGGGATGGTGACCGAGGCTTTTATCACAACCTGCGCATTTGTTATAGTCGCAGTCCGTGTGCTTGAAGTTGATGCAGCCGCGGAAAACCATTATGATTTCTTCGGGAGTGAGAGAAATATATAAGTTGTTGGTTGTAATAGACTTGTTCTGAGGTTCTGTGTTGTCTTCTATGGGATCGATGCTCTGTGGAATGAAGTCTAGTTCCTTGATGGGATCGAGGGAGTATTTATGCTTCATTAATAGAGCGTCTGCCAACAGGTTTTCCTGTCCAGCCGTATGTTCGATAACGAGGTCGAATTCTCACATGTAAGCTTGCCAACGAGCTAACTTCTGAGATGTTTGTCGTGGCCGGAGGAAGGAGAGTAGTGGTTGGTGATCCGGAAGAACCGTGAACTTGTGGTCTCGGAGCTGAGCCTCAAAAAACTTCAGGGAGTCAACAATAGCAAGTAACTCCTTTTGGTAGGTGGGGTACTTCAGCTGTGCGGGGCTGAATTTCAGAGAATGAAATCCACAGGGTCGAATTGATCCTAGTTCTCCTTGTCCTATCCATGATTCTAGTCCAATATCACTAGTGTCGCATACTAGGTATTTTGGCGCTTTCGAGAAGTGGTCCCAAGGTTTGAGAATTTGTTGAGAGTTCACAAGTTCCTTAATCTTTTCGAGTACCCTGGTATGGGTGTCCGTCCATCTCCAGGGTGCATTTTCGCCTTGCAGTTCTGACAGGGTGCTTGACCAGGAGGCCAATTCCGGACAAAACTTGCTTAGGAATATGATAACGCCGAGTATACCTCGTAATTCCCGGCGGTTGCTGGGAACCTTGAAATCCAATACTTTCTTGCTCTTCTTAGGATCCATATGTAACCCATCCGGAGTTAATATATGTTCTAAAATATCTAGTCGCTTGGTGAAGAACTGGCATTTGCTAGCCTTCAACCAAAACTTCTTGTCTAGGAGTCGTTATGGAACCTTTCGTAAGGTAGCTACATGTTCGTTGTAGGTATCTGAAAAGATAATGATATCGTTGATGTAAACGACAAGGTCCTTGAACACCATGTCATTAAAGATTTCGGAAATGGCTCGTACCATGGTGGCAGGAGTATTGTGGTCGCCTTGTTGCATGATGCGACTGCTGTAATATCCCATGTGTGTGAGGAAGGTAGAGTGTTGTTCCGAGTCTTCTTCGATTCTGATATTGTGGTACCCATCGGCTAGATCAATCTTGCATCAATATTTTCGAGTGGCGACTAGCTCCATGAGTTCCTCAATGCTTGGTAGGGGTGTGTGGTTGGGATCAACCGCTTCATTCCGATCCCTGGCATATAGGATGCATCGAGGTTTGGTGGGATCATCTCGTTTGGCTTGCACGAACAGAACTACCGCATTGGTATTATGTTCTGCACGATAAATTCGGCCTGAGGCTTCTTCCTCGGTGAGCTGTCTCATGAGATCTGCACAAAATTTGGAGGGTGAGGGTCACCATTTTGGTACCCATGTAGAGTCAGGTTTCATGGATATTCAGTGGTTGATGGTTCTGAGGGGTGGCAACTCATTGGGTGTGGTTGCCGGAAATAACTGGGCGAATTCAGCGAAAGGGTTGAACTCCCGATTTTCTCCGAGACTGATAGCTGAGACCATGAATTCAAAGAGTGGTCGAAGACAGTCTGATACTTCGTCTTCTATGGTGAGTGCAGCAGATGTGAACTGCCCCGAAGCAAGCCCTGCTTTCCTCCATTCCTTGAGTGCAAAGTGTGCCAATCCTTCAGGTTGAATGGTAACAGGCTTTGGTCCTGCTGGGATTAAGGCATTCAGAGCTGTAAGGGCTGGCTTGCCTAGGATCATATCCCAGCCTGCAAGATGTGCTACATAGAGGGTTCTTGTTTCCTTATATCCTCCGTAGTCCATTTGGACATCACATGCTTTTTCTATCATACCCTTTGATCCTTTGATTGCGGTGTTGTGTGAATTCTTGTCGATTCCGTTGGTGGGTAGGCCGTATAGGTGCACGAATTGTGCATTGATGAGATCTCCGCCGGTGGTCTGTAAATCCACAAGGGCTAAAGCGTGGTAGCCGTTACTCTTGACTCGAACCCTGCTATAGTCTAATTCTTCGGTTGACTGGGGTTTTGCCTTGATTTTGCCCTTGTAGTTATTCTTGGCGATAACTGGTTTGTTGAAGTGTTGCAGCGATAGAACCTGTTCGGCGGTGCCTATGGGTACTTTAGATATTCGCTTCTTGCATTCCTTGAAAGTGTGACCAGGTGTACGGCACCATAGACACTTCCGTTCCCTGATCAACTTCATCTTGTCTTGTGATGTTAACGTCTTGTTAACTACTTCCCAGTCCGGATCCTTGATGGTTATTGATTTTGTGGCAGGAGTCCTTCCAGGATTAGAACTTGTTTTCTTGTTGTCTGTCTTCCGATCCTTACGATGATTTCGACCGGGGTTCGGAACTGATGGGGTAGTTGGCTGTCGTATAGGTTTGGGTGTGGTTGAGATACGACCATGTTTCCGTGCACCCTCGTATGATTCCACTTTCTTGACCAGGTCGTTGAACATCTATGAATCAAGTATTTGGGGAACCAGGGTGGTTTCCATGTAATCCAGCAGGTGGTTCAGGAATTTCCTGCGTTTGACTGCTTCCGAGATACTTTGGCTTCCATCCTTGTCGATAAGTTTAATCTGAAGTTCTTCCAACCAGTTGGCAAAGATTTTAATACCCATGTGTCGTCCATCCTTGTTGGGTGATGTGGCCTCCCATTCTTTCCATAGGAGGTCCTTGCTAGTGGAGGGAATAAGGAATTCCCGTAGCACTAGCATGAAACTGAAAAAGGATGCCTTGTCTTTTTCCTTGATGAGGTGGTGGTTATAAGTAGTGAGTGCGCTGCCTTGCAGTTTGAATCCAATAAAGTCCAATGCTTCCTTCGATTCCAATCTTATTCCTTTCATACATAACCATCTCTGATTCGCATTGACCTAAGTGTCAAGATACAGTAAGTCTCGCCATTTCTTATCTCCACTATTGAGATTTTCTGGGGCATCAATCTTAATACCCTTTATTCGTTTAGACATTTTTGATGACGTTTCAGGTGTCACGATTCCTGTCATCATTTCCCATTGCTGTTGTTCTGGTGTCTTACCACGATCTGTCTGTTTTTTGATCTTCTTGATCTTCTTTGTTTTGCATATACTTCTTTGACTGTGGACTGACGATCCACTGCTAGAGCTTCCACTGCTAGAGCTACTGTCATATCCATCATCATCTCCACCTGCTGTTGTGCTCCGTCCTAAGGGGGGGGTTTGGTCCTCATCGTCTTCTCCATTGTTTGGGTTGCCAGTATCTGAGGTATGTTCCACGGCGTCATCTTCTGGCACGATGCCAGTTTGAGATCCTGTGCTGACTTCTGGTGCGGAACGTTGTTTGGTTGGCGTCTCAGTGGGGTCCCTTCAATCTTGTCCTTTAGGTCTTTTGGCTATAGATGGGTCCTCAAATTGCCCTGGTACAACAGGTAAAAGGAGGTGCTGACCACATAGCATGAAGGACATAATATCATCCCATTCCTTCAGAACCCAGTGAGGTTCTGTGAGTTGTGGAATATTGGGGCGTTTTAGCGTTCCATAAGCACTGTGTTAAGCTCCAAGTCCTTGCTTTCAAATGGAATAGTTGTGTTCCAAAGATAGTGTTTGTTTGTTGCTTCGAGGAGCAATTGGATATCCTTTGGATGAAAGCAGTGAAGATACCTAAGCGTTTGCGTAAAGGCGAGGATATCATGTATTTGTGGTTGTACTTTCTTCCAATTTGCTTCTGTCATTGGAGGTAACTCAAATTCCCATGTTGTGAGGGGAGAGTCTTCTTCTGGTTTCAGGATATCGAGGGTGTAGACGGTGAGAGGAGGTGGTTTGACTGATTCCTCGAATGTTGGTGGTTCGGGAGTGTCTCTTTTCTTTCGTGGTGTGTCGGCGATTAGCTTTTTGATATCTTTAGGAATCATAGCTAATCTTCGCGACTTGTGGTAGGTGTACGGCTTGTCCGTCTTGGAGTCCATAATGTCGGTTACTCGCTCGGATATTACAAGTTATTTTTCCCCCTTGTCCGTATATTGTGGGGACAAGTACCTCGCTACGGACGTGCGTGATTTCCGATCGAATTCGGATGATTGTGGCTCGGTTGCCTCTTTGATATGTAGGCAGAATAAGGGGAACGAGGAGAGCAAGGATGCTGGTTCGTCGTTTTCTTCCGCTCCTACGAGTGTAGGTACTCCTGAGGCATGGGTTATACCAACGACGCCTAATATGCCTTTCCCGATGGAAGGTTTTGGAGGTAGTGAGGGTGGCGGCAAGAAGACCGTGAGATGGTCTCCTTATATGGAAGAATTGGACAGCTCAAATTCTTCGAGTTTTGAGCTGATGCCAACTGAGAATGGTTCAGTTAGGAAGGAGGATAGATGTGCCTCGCCTGTGAGGAATCTTGTGTTGGATAGGACAGGAAGTAGCTATGTGGTTCTTGCTGTACTTTCGTATCTTTCTTCTAATGGTGAGAAGAACGAGGGTGAGCCTTGGGATGGTGATGCGTATTTGTACGCTGCGATTATTCCTGGGACGTATGGTGCCGCGATGTCTTATGCTCTCTGGTATAAGAAGATGAGTGGGGATTGTAGTTGCCAGGAATGGAAGAGGTGGTGTCGATATTGTTGGGGTAAGATGATGGAACGAGGGTGGAACTATGTAATAGTGTATACCACTGCCCGTTAGAGCTCTGCCTTGTCTTGCACAAGGTCTTCTGTAGACTGCAGGTTGAGAATATCTCTGTCTCGGTGAAGGATTATTGTTGCTAGCTTTGTTGAATGTAGTTTGTTTTGTTGTATATGTTGAAGTCCGATATAGGTGATACCTGAAAAGGTATTATAAAGATACCAACGGGTGAACAAGCCGTGGTGGTAGTTTTAACAGTTAGATTATTTTATGTGTTAAAAAAAATGTAATGGGCGATGCCAATAGTAGCACCACAGGCCGTTTAACAGAGTCTATACTATTACCGGAGTGATAGTGTATGTCTGTTATTGGTTCCGCTAAGTCGAGGACTCAGAGGGTCTTTGAGAGCATACAGATTTCCCATGCAGGAAGAGAATTAACAGGTGTAATCTCACTGTATTGAAGCTATCTAAGGCTTATCTGAACTCTGCCTGAAGTAATCTGATCTGAGAATCCTCCTTCAGAAGGGCGGAACGGCTCAGTACTTATACTAGCCGCCAAGCCTTCTGAAGTCTGAAAAACCTGTTTTCTAGTCTTTCTAGAAAACCTGCTTTCCGGTCGTTCCAGAAAGCACTCCTCCATGACCATAAATACAGGTGTGGGAGGTAAGGCCTCCAGTACTCAGGAATACAGGTGTGGGTGTGTAATGCATCATGATAAGGAAAAGTATATAAGGACCGGATACGCCCAAGGCAGTAGTACAAAAGGTACTATACCCAAGCTATCAGGTAAACATGATAGGTGGTAGGAAATGCGTGCTAAGACAATTTTAAGAAACGGTCTTCCGTTACAATTCCGAACGCGAATTCTAGTCAGACCGCGTATACAGGAAGCCTGCCACGAAGTAGGTGCTACTGCAACTCGCAGGTCCGAATAGAAACTTCCACATATAGATGGAGAAACTACTATATAGCGGCATATACCAAATCGAGCTTAAATTGTATGACAGGCGCTGACATTTATGTAGTGATGCAAATATTTAATTAATGTTTTCTATGCGATTCTTATCTAAATAACTATATGCATAATTCTGAGCTCCCACGATAACCATAAAATGGCCAAATCCAGCACTACCCAAACTGCGTCCCCAACACCCCAACACCCAGCCATAGCTACCGCATCCTATAGTTCCCAGTTCTAGTGACAATGCCTGCCTCGAAAATAATTAGCGATGCCTACAACAGTGGTGGGCTGGCAATGCTTACCTAGGATAGTCGCTGGCGCAGGCTAGGTCGGTGACTCTGGCTTAGTCGCTTGCCCTGGCCTAGTCGCTCACACTGGCCTGAACGCTGGCGCCGAGTGGGTTGTTGGCGCCGAGTAGGTCGCTGGCGCCGAGTAGATCGCTGGCGCCGAGTAGGTCGCTGGCACCGAGTAGGTCGCTAGCGCCGAGTAGGTCGCTGGCGCCGAGTAGGTTGCTGGCGCCGAGTAGGTCGCTGGCACCGAGTAGGTCGCTGGTGCCGAGTAGGTCGCTTGGGCCAAGTAGGTCGCTTGGGCCAAGTAGGTCGCTGGCGCCGAGTAGGTCCCTTGCACCAAGTAGGTCACTGGCACAGAGTAGGTTGCTTGCACCGAATAGGTCGCTACCGCCAAGTAGGTCGCTACCGCTGGGTATGGGGCTCCCTCTGGTGAAGTGTCTCAGACTCCGTAGAATAATTAATATTTGTTATGCGTCCAAATGCCGGGTGGGCACTTACCTAGACCTGCTTCCTGCTACCAACCGCCATTGCTTGCCACAGGTGAAGTGGGAGATCGCTGCTGCTGGTGAAGTGGGAGAGCGCTGCTGCTGGTGAAGTGGAAGATCGCTGCTGCTGGTGAAGTGGGAGATCGCTGCTGCTGGAGAAGTTCCAATGACTTTGCTGAACAATTAATACTTTTAATACCTGCGGATGCCAGGTAGACACTCACCTTAGTCGGCTACTACCAACCGCCCATGGATTACATGCTGCCTACCTGTGGGCAAGTCGCTGCCTCTGGT
>Ga0307511_10000741_pt1 | contig 34861 bp, 29 predicted proteins | sample 13_EM_MG_FD_200266 | JGI IMG/M metagenome (GOLD analysis project Ga0307511, IMG submission 200266) | Populus trichocarpa ectomycorrhiza microbial communities from riparian zone in the Pacific Northwest, United States - 13_EM | ecosystem: Host-associated > Plants > Roots > Unclassified | place... | reverse complement strand
TTTGGGCGGGGGCGCTTTCGTCGGACGAATGCTGATCGGTAATAGCCTGGCCATGGTCGCACCGTCCGAAGCCAGCCTGGTCAAAGTCCGGCTCATGGGCCCCAACGGCAACCTGACCGATCCCGTGGAAGTGCCCAAGGTCGTGAAGACAGATGCCGAATGGCGCAAGCAACTCACAGCCGAGCAGTACCAGATCGTGCGCGGCAAGGGAACCGAGCCGGCTTTCTGCGGCGCTTTTTACGACAACCACAAGGACGGCATCTACCATTGTATCTGCTGCAATCTTCCCCTCTTTGCCTCCGAGACCAAATTTGATTCCGGCACCGGCTGGCCCAGTTTCTTCAAACCGGTTGCGACGGAAAATGTCGCCACACATTCCGATACCAGCTTCGGCATGGAGCGGACGGAAATCCTTTGCGCCCGTTGCGACGCCCATCTCGGTCATGTCTTCAACGACGGCCCTGCCCCCACCGGCCTGCGCTACTGCCTCAACTCGGCCGCCATGACTTTTGTCCTGAAAGGCCAGGAAGCGCCCGAAGCGGCGCCCAAAATAGCCAAAGCCGCTTTTGCCGCCGGATGTTTCTGGGGTTCGCAGGAGGATTTCGAGCATGTTCCCGGAGTCATCAGCACCACGGTCGGCTACATGGGCGGTACGTTCAAGAATCCGAGCTATGAAGACGTCTGCACCGACCAGACCGGTCATGCCGAAACCGTTCTGATTGAGTACGACCCGACCAAAGTAAGCTACGATCAACTTCTCGAAGTTTTCTGGACTCATCACGATCCGACCACCCGCGATCAACAGGGTCCGGATATCGGAACCCAATATCGTTCCGTGGCGTTTTACTACACGCCGGAACAAAAGGCGGCGGCAGAAGCCTCAATTGCCAAGCTCACTGCTTCCCATCGCTTTACTCGACCAATTGTCACTCAGGTTGTCGCCGCCACCGATTTCTGGAAGGCCGAGGATTATCACCAGCACTATCTCGATAAACACGGCCTGAGCAGTTGCCGTTTTTGATCTCTCAAGTAAATTTCTTACCATTGGTAGCTGGCGCAGTCCCGTGCGACGGCGACCTTATGGATGACCAAGGAAAGAAACTTTCTGACCGGAACAAAAAATCTTTCTGTTTTGCTGAAAACCGAATTCCTCATAATTATCGCAAGATGCTTTTTATCAGCATCTTGCAAATAGTGAATTAGTTGGCATACGCCAAGCGCCAAGAGAAGCATGAAAAATAAAATCCTGTCCCTCCTGGTTCTCCTCGCTCTGTTTGGATTCACCGCCACGGCAGCCGAAGCCCATCCTCACCATCACCACCACCATCATCATTTTTATCATGATCGCTGGTACGATTATGATGACGACTGTGCCGAAGATTCCGGCTTCGTGCTCCACATCGGGCTCTGATCATACTCAACGCCTCAAAAGACCCAGGCAGTCAGATGAAAATCTGGCTGCCTGTTTTTTTTATGGAAATCAGGAAGCTTCCCCAGGAAATCTCAAAACGGGAAAAGAATAATTAAAATGGTCAACCCCCGGCTCTGCCGGGGGACTCCCCAAGTTTGACAGCTCCGGGAGTTCCTTTGCGTCGATCGGGCGATCGATCTTTCCTCGTTCCCAAGTTGTACTTGGGAACGCCCTTGTCGGCGAAGCTGTGCTTCCTCTCCTGGACTGAAGCAACGAAGTTGCGGGGACATTCGCGTTCCCAAGTACAACTTGGGAACGAGGGAGGGGGGAAACCGCTTTGAGCGGTTCACCAACCCAAGCCTCCGGCTCTGCCGGAGGTTACTGACTTGCGGTTTTCGGCGCAACTGGCCATCGATGTCCGTGTTAGACTTCATGAGAAAGGGCTTTGCGCTAGCTTCGACATTTACACGTCATCCATAAATCATAGGATCACCTATCCGGATCGTGTATTTAAATTCAGGCGGTAACACCTTTTCCTTGTCGTTTCCTGTTAAAAAATATAGGCATACTTCATCCCTCTCCATGAAATCCCCCTCCCTCCTTCTCCTCTCCCTCTGTTGTCTGGCCCTGGCGCCCCATGCGCTGGCTCAAGTCGAATACGTCGATCCCACCATAGGCGGAGTCGGATTCCTGCTCGAACCCACCCGCCCCACAGTCAGCCTGCCCAACAGCATGGTACGGATGTACCCCGTTCGCGCCGACCAAATCGCCGACCAAATCAATTCCTTTCCGCTTTCGACGATTTCGCATCGCCTGGGTGAGTTGTTCTGGATGAAGCCTTTTGACGCGGACGCAAATCCCTCCACCTGGTCGGCACCTTCGACCTACGATCAGGACCACACCACGCCTTATTATTACTCGACGCGATTCGACGACTCCCTAATCCAGACGGAATTCACCCCGACCGCACGTTGCGGTTATTTCCGATTCACCTTCCCTTCCGGTAAGGCCAGCGTGCTCTTCGCCAATCGGCAGGGAGGTTCGCTGCCCCCCCAAGGCGATCACGTGCTTACCGGGCAGGAAAACTTCAAGGACATGAGTGCTTACGTCTACGGCGAATTCAGCGCACCCGTCACATTCAAGCCGGAGACGGTTGCTGGCAAACCTGGATTCGCCGCCATCGCGACAACACCCGGACAAAAGGTTTTAGAATTCCGTTACGGCATTTCCTACATCAGCATCGCCCAGGCACAGAAGAACCTGGAACACGAAATTCCTCATGACGGTTTTGAAGCCATCAAGGCCAAGGCGAAAGATCGTTGGAACGAAGTCCTCGGCCAAATTCAGGTGCAGGGTGGAACCGAGACGCAAAAGCGAATCTTCTATACCTCCCTTTATCGCTCCTACGAGCGCATGATCAATATCACCGAGGACGGCCATTATTACAGCGCCTGGGATCATCAGGTGCATGAGGATAAACGCCCGTTCTACGTCGATTGCTGGATCTGGGACATGTTCCGCTCCCTCGAGCCGCTGCAAACTTTACTCAATCCGGAGATGGAAGCCGACAAGGTCGAGTCCTACGTGCGGATGTACGAGCAGTCGGGTTGGATGCCGAGATTCGCCGTGCTTTGGGGTACCCACGCCTGCATGAACGGCAATCATGCGGCTCCCTGGTTTGCCGATGTCTGGTTCAAAGGCGTGAGAAATTTCGATGTGACCAAGGCCTTTGAAGGCGTGCGCAAAAACTCATTGGAGGGCACTCACATCCCCTGGCAAGTGGGGCCCAAATGCGGGCTGGATGATTTTTATAATGAAAAGGGCTATTTTCCCGCGCTTGATCGTGGGGAAAAGGAAACCGAACCGCTCGTCACCGTGGAGAAGCGGCAGCCCGTGCCGGTCACGATGGAAAACAGCTTTGACGATTGGGCCATTGCTCAACTCGCGCGGGTCGTCAACAAACCTGCGGACTATGATCTCCTGCTCAAGCGAGCCGGCTTTTACAAGAATCTATTCCGCGCCGACAACGGTTTCTTCTGGCCGAAGGATACCAGTGGAAAGTGGATCGAGCCGCTTGATCCCAAACTCGACGGAGAGCGCGACTTTTACGACGAGAATAATGCCTACACTTTTAATTGGAATGTGATGCACGATTACGATGGTCTTTTCACCCTGCTGGGTGGGCGGGAAAAAGCCGAGACACGATTGGATGATCTTTTCCAGGAGACCCTGGGCGCAAACAAATACACCTTCTGGCACAAGCTCCCCGATTCAACCGGCATGGCGGGCCAGTTCTCCATGGGTAATGAGCCGAGCTTTAGCATTCCCTATATTTACGATCGCCTGGGCGCACCGTGGAAAACACAGAAGCGCATCCGCATGCTCCTCGAGTCGTTCTTCCCGGATACGCTCCTGGGTATTCCCGGCGACGAGGACGGCGGCGCGATGAGTTCTTTCGTGGTTTGGAATATGATGGGGCTTTATCCGGTTACGGCTGGCCTCCCCGTTTATGATATCGCAAGTCCGGTGTTCGATTCCGTCACCATTCAATTGCACAACGGCAAAACGATAAAAATCATCGCTCATAATACATCGCACGATAACAAGTACGTGCAGAGCATTGTCCTGAATGGCAAGCCGCTGAACCGCATCTGGATTCGGCATGCTGACATTGTGAACGGCGGTTCGCTCTTGCTGGAAATGGGTAATACTCCGAATCGAAAACTGGGCTCGGACCCAGCCGATTTCCCGCCCGATTCCATGACAGTGGATCCCATGGCCTTCACCACGCCATCGCCCTGATCCCCTCTTAATTGCGGCTTACGACCCGTGAGAAGCTGTCCTGAACAGCTTTTCGTGGTACTAACCCGTGCGAGTATGGAGAATCGAACTCCAGCCTCAGCCTTGGGAAGGCCACGCGCTACCATTACGCCATACTCGCAAAAATGCTTGGACGCCTCTGCGTCCTGAACCGGCTGGCTCAACCGTGGGCGTTGATCTTTTCGATCAAAACCTTTTTGGCGGCTGTACCCACCACTTGCTCGCGGACTGCGCCACCTTTGAAGAAGAGCAGCGTGGGGATATTGTAGATGCCAAACTTTTGGGCCAACTCCTGTTCCTGGTCGACATTGACCTTCACGATCTTGACCTTATCGGGCAATTCGCCGGCCACTTCGTCCAGCAGCGGCGCAATCATCTTGCAGGGGCCGCACCATTCGGCCCAAAAATCAACGATTACCAGCTTGTCAGACTGAATCACTTCGCGCTCGAAATCGAGTGCTCCTACGGGGGAAACGTTCGTACTCATTTCCCTGCAACCTATCAGATCTATTGCCAAACGCTAGCGAGCAATATACCTGCTGTTCCCCATGTCATCAGGGCCAGTACCCCCGCCAGTATCGTTGAAACCGTAGTTGAACCGGGCTCTTCCTCCTCCTGAAACTTAATCGCGGCAGCAGGTGCCGATTTGGGAGCAGAAGAAGCAGGTGAAACAACCCCAGTCTTGGGCTTGGTTGTGGCAGCTTTTACTCCCCCAACCGCGGCTACTGCGGTTGCAGCGGCAACGACGGGGACTGCGCCACCGGCTGGCTTTACTGTAGGTAAATTGCCCACACCAGCACGCGGAGCGTTAGCACTAGCTCCGAGCAAGCTGGGTTTTACCGTGATGCGGGCTGTTTCTTTCGGAGGGGCATTTTTGATGACTGAGGTACCAGATTTTTTATTGCCTTCGGGCGTGATGGCCGGACTGGCTGCTGCCGGTTTCATTGGCATCACAGCGCCACTCGCAGGAGCAACGGGAGTAATGCCTCCCGGCTTGCCTGGGCTAACCGGAAGAATCGCACCGGGCTTACCGCCAGGCATAATAGGCATGATCGGTTTGACCGCCCCCGGAGCACTCGATGCGGGAATCACAGCAGTTGGAACATTCACCTTCGGTGTTGCCGCCGAAGCAACTGCGGCAGCAGCCAAAGGCATCGCCTGGGACCGACGGGGTGGGGCGATAGTGGATTTATCTTGTGGCGAAACAGCGGCAGCAGTCAGAGGCGCTGGAGCACTAACTAAAGATCCTGGAAGGCTTCCGCTTGGGCTGGATGCTCGGGGCGGAGGAACAATCGCACTCGATTTCTTCTTTTGCGGTGGTTTATCAGAATCAACCGGTGCCGTTAGGGCAGATGCTGCCGGCGTGGGCGGAGGCGGAACGGGTGATACCATTGTAGGACGAGGCGGCAAAGCCGGTGCGGGCTCAAGCCTTCTAGTCATTGGTGGTGGCGGGGGCGGAACAGACGCCGTTTTACTTACTACTGGCGCTGGCAAAGCAGTCGATGGAGAAGGCTTAAGGACACTTGGAGTAGGGACAGAAGGCGCTTTGGCCACTGGCATCGGGGAAGCTGGCGCAGCCGGAGATGGCATAGCAACAGGGAATACCTTTGCCACCGGCGTCGGCGAAGCCGACACAACCGGAGTTGGGACGGCGGCAACAGGAGACGTCTTGGACATAGGCACGGAAGCCGGTGCTGCAGGAATGGGCGGAGCTTCCATCGCCTGAGTAACGTCCCGGGATCCTGGCGTCACGGGAAGATCAACCAAACGAAGCGAAGCTGTTGGTTTCTTGATCTGAACCGGGGCGATTTTCCCGTCTGGTGTGGTTGGGCGTCCGGGAGATTCCACTACTCCGGCCGATGCAGAAGATGCGGGGGGAATAAGGGGAGGCTGAGGTGTTAAGGGTTCCGGAGCACGGGTGCTTGAAGTCGGACCATTATTCCCTGCCGAACTTGGGACTGCGCCGGAGCTACTGGCGCTGGAAAATCCCTTGGGAAGATTTTGCGTTGCGGGCAAAGCTGGAGGCTTTGAGTTATGAGGAACCGGTTCTATGTCTAATGGCACTTCGATTCTGCCGCTTTGCACATAAACCTTGGCCTGCGGATTAGCAACGATGACTCGTGGAGGCACAACCCCCATCTTGCCCGAGGATACGGCTGGCGCCGTCGGCGCCTGAGGCGCTAGCACGCCAGGATTGGGAACAACCGCTGTAATCGGCCTTCCTTCGGAAGGAGGCGGAGTCACCACACCTTGTATTGCCGACGGTGAATTGGGATTCTTAAGTGGAAAAAGCGGCGTCGTTTTGGCGCTCGGAGGTGCCCCCGTCAGAGGCGGTGCCGTAGGCTTTGCTGGCACGTTGGGCAACGGAGAGGTAGGCGCAAGCTTGGGCGGAAGCTGTGGAATGCTCCCAGAAGGAGGCCGTGAAAGATTGGGTATCGGCTTGGTTACAGCCGTGGACCACGCTGGCGCAGACGCACCTCCCGCCTGACCGGTGGGATGGATCGGCAGCGTCGTTGCTGCCGAAATATTTGGACGGGGAGTGATCTTGGTCGAAGCGGGTTTGAGAGGCCGAGGAGGCAAACTTATCCGCAGGGTTTCACGTTTGGGCACGTTTGGATCGGAACCCTTATTAGCTGGAGGAGTTGCAGGATCAGCCATGATTGAAGCTTTTTATAGTTATTTCAGGAAATATTCAATGGTGAAGTTTGTAATCGTAACGAGTTTTTCACTCTAACATACCCCATGCATAAATAAAACCTTTCTTCGCGCCGCAGATCGGAAAGTATTTAGCCCCCTAAATGGGATAAGACAATCTGTCTTTTGGAGCGTAAAATCACACCGATGGCAACCGCATGATCTTCAAAATGCGATCGAGATCATCGGCGGAAAAATAATGAATCTCAATTTTTCCCGTATGAGCCTTGCCCGCCAAACGAACCCGTGTGCCGACGTGCTGCTGCAACCGTTTTTCGAGATCGGAAAAAACCGCGTTGCTGGAAGCCGCCGCCGCTTTGTTCTTACCCACCGGCTTGGATCCGGCACGCATTGACTCCACCAATCGTTCGGTGGCGCGAACGGTCAGGTTTTCCCGGCGTACTTTTTCAGCAGCCAATAACTGCTCTTCCGACCGGGCCAGCCCCAGCAACACCTTGGCGTGACCGACATTCAGGTCGCCCGTACCCAACCAGGCACGAACTTGCGAGGGCAGCGTCAGGAGCCGGACCGCGTTGGCTACGGCCACCCTTCCCTTGCCGACTTGCTGCGCCACCTGTTCCTGCGTCAGGGAAAATTCCTTCATGAGCCGCGTATAGGCTTCGGCTTCCTCGATGGGGCTCAAATCGGCCCGTTGCAGATTTTCGATCAGCGCCAGCTCCAGTACATCGCGATCACTCGCTTCGCGCACGATCACCGGCAGGGTCTTCAGTCCCGCTTCACCCGAGGCACGCCAGCGGCGTTCGCCCGCAATCAGCTCGTACTTGCCCTTTACTCGCCGGACGATCAGCGGCTGGATAACGCCCTTTTCTTTGATCGAATCGATCAGTTCCTGAAGTTCCTCCGAGCGGAAAATTTTACGCGGCTGGAGGGGGCTCGGTCCAATTTCCTCCCGCGCGATTTGTCGGATCGACTCACCCCGCTCCGCTACCGGCTCGGGTGCCGCCAGTGTACTCGATCCTCCCATCAGGGCGCTCAGTCCCTTGCCTAATGCTGCTGTTTTGGCCATTGAACCGGCGATTGTGAATCCAACGTCACGGCATGACAAGGAGAACTGTGCGATAAGGTAGCCGCTGCGGGCTCCGCGACGGACCGGCGCAGAGCCTGCGCCAGCTACCCACTGAGACTTTACGCCACCCGCTTCTTTACGTCTTCCTGCACCTCGGCCCACCACGAATCGAGGAAAGTCTTTCGCTCCGCCTTGACCGCAGAGAGATCGCCGGACGCATCGGCCCGGGTAAAAAAGTAAAATTTGATCTTCGGCTCCGTCCCGCTCCCCCGCACCGCCATGCGGCCACCATCAGCGAGATGAAAGAGCAGCATTGTCTCCTTGGGAATCTTTTTCCCGTCTGCGTCCTGAAAATCCTGCAAACCGAAATCATCAACACGGCTCACGGTCTGACCCTGGTATTGCGCGGGCGGTTGCGCTCGGAACGAGGCCAGCAGTTTCGCAATCTGCTGCGCTCCCTGTGCGCCCTCGAAGGTCAGCGTCCCCAACCGCTCGACATAAAAGCCCATCTCGCGATAAATCGCATCGAGATATTCCACCAGCGTCTGACCCTGCGATTTCGCCCATGCCGCTGCCTCGGCGAACATCAACACGGCAGCGTTGCCGTCCTTATCGCGCACATAATCGCCGCCGGTGTAGCCGTAGCTCTCCTCCCCACCAAAAATGACGTAATGGCTGTGCGTAAGAAATTCAATGCGATGTTCTCTCGCGGTCGGGTGAGAATCATCGACATCCTCGTAAAGCGCCTTTTCGTAATCGAACATTTTTTCACCGATGTATTTGAACCCGGTCAGGGTATCGATACAGCTAATCCCGAAATGTTCCGCGATCCTCTTTTGCAGGTCGGTCGTCACGAACGTCTTAATGATGACGCCGTTCTTGCGGTTCGCTTCGGTCAGCACGCCTTGCGCGACCAATCGCGAAACGCGGTAGTAGGCCATGATCGAGCCGATCTGGTTCCCGGTCAGGAGAACCATTTTGCCGCTCGCATCGCGAACCGCCACGCCCATGCGGTCGCAATCGGGATCGGTGGCCATGACAACATCGGCCTTCTCCGCTTCGGCCTGCTTGATGGCCAGTTCGAGCGCCTCGGCATTCTCCGGATTCGGCGATTTCACGGTCGGGAAACGGCTATTCCCCACCCGCTGCGATTCAACCACCGAATAACGAAATCCGAATTTGTCGAGTAACGGAGGCGTGGCGCGAATTCCCGTACCATGCAATGACGTGTAGACAAATTTGATCTTGTCGCGCGTGGCGGAGATGACATCCGGCTCCAGCATCAGTTCCGCCACTGCCGCCTGGTAAACCCGGTCGGCTTTCGCATCGAGCGTGATGACCTTGCCCGAGGTCTGGATTGTCTTCAGCAGATCAGGCAACGCACCAGGAGACGCGGCAAATTCCTGGAACTTTTTGGTGATACCCGAGGCATGCGGTTCCACCACTTGGCCGCCATCACGCGAATAAAACTTCATGCCGTTGTCATGTGGCGGATTGTGACTCGCCGTGATCATGATGCCCGCGTAAGCGCCGCAATTTCGGACCGAGAACGAAAGCTGCGGCGTTGAGCGGTCCTCCGGAAAGAGAAGCGCATCAATTCCCAGCGCGTTCAGCGCTTCGGCGGCTTTCAACGCAAATTCACGCGAGAAAAAGCGGGTGTCGTGCGCAATCACCACGCTCAGCTTCTCGCCCGGATAACCCTCCAGCAGATACGCGCCGAGGGCCGAGACCGCACGATGGACGTTCTCGTAGTTGAGCATGTTTGTTCCAACGCCGGGAAACTCGGGGCGATCAAGCGGCTGCGGCTGGCCCGCCTCGGCCTTGGTCACGATTTTGCCCATGGTACGGCCCCGCATCCCTCCGGTGCCAAAGGCGATATCGCGGAAAAAGCGGTCGTTAAGTTCCGTCCAGGCCTTTTGCGCCAGCAGTTCATTGATGGCGGCCCGATCTCGCACCGACGCGGCAGGATCACTGTAAACACGTTCGATATTCTGTCGGGTCGAGGGCAGCAATTGAGCTTGGGCTTCTTCGGTGAACGAGGGTGTCGGCATGGTAAAAGGCTGTCCGAAAAACAGGCAAGGGTCACGCCGAAAGGTGACCGCGACGGTCATAGACCGCCGCTACAGTAAAGAACCCCACCGCAAGCGGCGGGGAATTGATCCTGAGAGATTGAAAAGAAAGATGGTTTATCGCGCGGGAGGTTTTTATCCTATCGACTTTCCAAGCATGTCATCGCCCCTCCATCCCCTGCCCGCAGAAAAGGAGGACACAACGATAAACGAGTTCCTGGAGCAACTTGAACAGGGCCGGGGCGTCTCACCCAACACGGTGCGGAACTACCGCCAGGCGCTGCTCGAATTCAAGGCGACCGTGCCGGACAAATCGTGGTGGGCGTTGGCCCCGTCCGATTTCAAAGCCTATCTCTACAGCCTGGCCCGGGCGCAGAAACTCGGCCCGAGCACCGTCCGGCTCCGCTTCGCCGCGTTGCGCACCTTTTACAAGCAGGCCCTGCGCGAAGGCAAAATCAAATCGAACCCCGTCGCGGATTTGTCGCTGCCCAAAATGCCCCGGCGACTGCCCGTCTTTCTCAACCAGGAACAGGTACTCGCCCTGCTTGATGCACCCAGAAAAATTTGGGCGAAGGACGAAAAGCGTATCGCTGCGGGCGGGAAAAAGAAGACCCGTCGCGACGCGCAGAACTGGCAGATGCTCCGCGATCTCGCCTGGCTGGAACTTTTTTACAGCGCCGGACTGCGGCTTTCCGAATTGGTGACTCTTCGCCGCCGTGATTTCGATCTCGCCCAGGGTACCGTGCGCGTTTTCGGCAAGGGGAGAAAGGAACGGCTCTGCCCGCTCGGCGGCCCTGCCGTCCATGCCCTTGAGGCTTATCTCGACGCCTGCCCGTTTACCGGCGAAGTGCTTTTTGTCTCGAGCCGGGGCACGCAGCTCAACGGACGCACAATTCAACTCGCGCTCAAAAGATACTTGGCTGCTGCCGGACTCGACTCACGCCTCACCCCACACAAGCTACGCCACACCTTTGCCACCCACCTGCTCGATCATGGGGCCGACCTGCGCAGCGTGCAGGAATTGCTCGGCCATAGCCAACTGGCCACCACACAAATTTACACTTCAGTCTCGGTGGAACGGCTGAAACGTGTCTATGATCGCGCCCACCCCAGAGCATGAAATTACAATCCTTGCTAAAGTCTACGCAAAATCGATCCGTCATCCCTCGACTTCGTCCCGCGATGCGGGACTCCGCTCAGGATGACCGTGCGATTATTTGAGAAAACGATCATTTATCCATGAAAACCGTCCTCAAATTCGTCCTGCAAGTGGCTTATAACGTCGCCTTCATGACGTTCTTTTTGGTGACCGGGACATTTTTCGTCTGGCGGTTGTGGCGTCGCGGCAAAATCCTGCCTCAATTCGGCCAGCGCTTCGGCTTCTATGCGAAGGAACTCCGTCAACGGCTCAAGCCCGGCGCCGATCTCTGGATCCATGCCGTCAGCGTCGGCGAAGTGATGATAGCGCTTGTTCTCATTCGCCGCCTGCGCGAAACCAAGCCCAATCTGCGCGTCGTCGTCTCCACCACGACCGGAACCGGCTTTACCGTGGCCAAGGAACAGCTCGAAGATGAGCAGACCGCCGTCATCTACAATCCCATCGATTTTCTTTGGAGCGTGATTTCCGCCTTCAAGTTGATCCAGCCCAAGCGGCTCATCTTGGTCGAATCGGAAATCTGGCCCAACTACCTCTGGTGCGCTCGGCGGCGTCATATCCCGGTTTATCTCGTTAATGCCCGACTCAGCCGCCGGACAGAGGAACGCTATCGCCGGATGCGCTGGCTGGTCAGCCCGCTGTTGCAGGAAATCGCCCTGGTCTTCGCGCAGGACCCCACCGATGTTGCGCGATTGACCCAGGCCGGGTTTGCGCCGGAAGTGATCTTTGACCTCGGCAGCCTCAAGTACGATGTCGCCGCGCTCGACACCCATACGGAAAAGGACATCAGCTCCTGGTGGGACCGCACCGGCTGGACGGAAGGTCAGCCCATTCTTCTCGGCGGGAGCACCCATCCCGGCGAAGAGGAAGTCCTGGTCCGTATTTATCTCAACCTACGCGAACGCTGGCCCAAGCTGCGGCTGGTCCTGGCCCCCCGACATGCCGAACGGGGCGGCTCCATCCGGGAATTGTGCGATCACCTCGGACTGCGCACCGTCCTGCGAACCCAACTCGCCGCGGCCACCGAATCCCTGAGCAACGGGAGCACGCCCGACGTGCTGGTGGTGAACTCCACCGGTGAATTGCGCTCGCTCTACAAGCGGGTCACGCTGACTTTCGTCGGGAAAAGTCTCCGTGGCCATGGCGGACAGAATTTTATCGAAGCGGCGCGAGTCGGTACACCGATTGTCGTCGGGCCCAATATGCAAAATTTTGAAGTGGCCACCCGCGAATTTCTCAACCGGCAGGCCATCGTCCAGGTGAGCGACGAGTTCGAACTGGCCAAAAGCCTGCGCAAGCTTTTCGCTTCGGATAAAATGCGTCGCGATCTTGGCACCCGGGCCCGCGCTACTTTTGAGGCCAAGCTCAATGCCGCGGAACGCACCGCCACGGTCATTCTTCGTTCATTCGAAAACGACCAACGAAAAAATTAGCCGCGACGGGTCCGAAGCCGGGAAGACTTGGCCGTATCATCCAATCCCTGCATTTCCGCAATCAAGTCCGCTTCACTCGGCGGCAGATCACTGTCCCTGGCCAACCGACAATCGCAGGCAGCCTTTTGTAAAGTGGTGCACGGCGTTTCGACAAAGTAGAGCACCGTCTCGAAACATCCCCTGGGTCGACGCAACGGATAGCAGGCGACCACCACTCCCGCACAGCAATGCCTCTCGCCCTGATGATCGAAAGCAAACTCGACTTCCACGCCTTGCTCAAAATACCACTTCGTCAGCAAGACGACCCCTTTGGGCGACCAGTGAACCTGGTCCTTGATCAGATTGATTGAGTCAGAAAAACTGACCGTGACTTGCGCTCCCTCTTCAGCCCGAGATTTGCTTGGGATAGGCATACTCACTCATCATGCAATCTATCTTTTATTTAACATCGATCAACCTTCTGTCAAATGGACTTGGCTCTTTTTTCAGAAGAAAATGATTTTGAAGCCTGAAAAGCGTCATGAGCAATAGCATTCAACGATGGTGCTTCCTAAAGTAAGCACATCTGGAGCAAAAAACTTCTTATTTTTTAAAACAAAAAATCAGGCGCGCGGATGAAATTGGCGATGCACTTCCTTCAATCGCGCCTGATCGACATGAGTGTAAACTTGCGTCGTGGCCAGGCTGGCATGTCCCAGCATCTCCTGGATGGCCCGCAAATCCGCCCCGTGGCTGAGCAGGTGAGTGGCAAACGAATGACGCAAAAGATGCGGCCAGATCTTTTTTTGCAGACCGGCCAAATGGGCCATCTCCTGCACGATTTGCCAGACCCGGGCCGTAGTCAACCGGCGACCATGCGCTCCGAGAAATAATTCGCCGCCCGTCTTTGGTTTCACCAAAAGAGGACGCCCCCGGATCAACCAACCTTCGATGGCGGTCAGCGCTTTATCTCCCACCGGAACCAGCCGCTCCTTGTTGCCCTTGCCGATCACGCGCAAGAGCCTCTCCTCACGCAAAACATTTTCCAGCCGCAATGCGGTGATCTCACCCGCGCGCAAGCCGCTCGCGTAAAGTACCTCCAGCAACGCACGGTCCCGAAGCCCGAGCGGAGTTTCCGGTAATTCGACCGCAAGCAATTGCCCGACATCCGCTTCGCTTAGCGTGGCTGGTAAAAGTCGATCCAGGCGAGGCAGGTCCAGCGCCGGGAGGAGATCATGTTCCAATTTCCCTTCGCGCTTGAGCTGAGCAAAGAAGTGGCGCAGGGCCACGACCATCATTTTCATTGAGGCCGGAGCCAGCTTTCGTTCTGTCCGTTGCGCCCGCAAAAATCCGCGAATTTCGCCAGTCGTCACGGCCCCCGGCACACGTCCCGGATGATTTTTTTCCATCCAGGCGGCCAGGGACTCAAGCGAGATGCGATTGATAATCTGGGTATTGACCGCGTGGCTTTTCTCCGTGGCCAGGTAGCCCAGGCAATCCTCGATCGCCTCTTCCCAAGCGGAATTCATGGGAAGAGGCTAATCAACGCTGACAGAGTGGTCTAGGAGAGCTTTTCCATCTTATCGAGGCATCCGTTCCAGCCGTAGCTGTGCTGGTCGCGAACTTCCGCTCCAGAGAAACCTTCGTGGATAATCTGCACTTCCGTGCCGCCGTTTCGCTCAAACAGATCGACCGTCACCACCGTCTCGCCCATCTCCATCCCGCCGCAATTCTTGCCCGTCCAGACCCAGGTAAAGACGATCCGGGAGGGTGATTTTACTTCGCGGTACACACCCCGCACTTCCATTTCGCCGGAAGATTCTTTTTTGATGAGGAAATGATATTCTCCGCCGACACGCGCATCGACTTTGGCCGAATGAACATAGCTTCCATCGCAACCGAACCATTTCACGATATCGGAAGGTGTGATCCAGGCGGCAAAGACCCGTTCGCGCGGCGCTTTGATGTGTCGGGAAACCTTCAGCGAGACGGTTGGTGTAGTGGTTGTATTCATGCTTTTTTTCCTTTTTTGTTTTTTTTGGTTTTCTTGGGTTGTTGGTTATTTTCGAGGTAATGGGCCAGGGAATCGAGCGATCCCTCCCAAAATTTCCGATATTCCTCAATCCAGAGCGCCGCTTCCTTCATGGGTGCAGGCTCAAGCTCGAGATGATGTTCGCGGCCCAGTTGTCGGCGCTTCAGGAGACCGGCCCTTTCGAGTACGCGAAGATGTTTTGAAACCGCCGGGAGCGACATGGAAAAAGGTTGCGCCAGATCGGTGACACGCCGGGAATGAGTGGAAAGCGATTGGAGAATCCGCCGACGCGTGGGATCGGCCAAAGCCGAGAAAGTTGCGTCGAGGGATACCGGATAATACTTAACCATATGGTTAAGTATTATCCGAAGCCAACGACCATGCAAGAAAAAAGAAAGAAAAAGTTATTCTACGAAGAGGAACGATTATTCAGTTCAGCCAGAACCGACGGATCGCGCACATCGGCCCACGCGCGACGCAGAGTAACCCCACGCAACCGATCACCAGCCTTTGCGCTGGCCTTGAGCGCATCGGTTAATTCGTACTCACCACGTGGTGATTTTTCGAGTTTTGCCGTGTAGTCAAAGATGCGCGGAGTCAGGAGGTAAATGCCCGCATTGTAATAGGCATTGGCGGGCACTTGGCCCAAGCCGCCTTTTTCCACGAGATCGATCATGAAACCATTCTGATCGAGAACAACCGCGCCGCCCTTGGTTAAATCCTCACCATCCTTGACCGCGATCACACCGTCCTCTTTGAAAGCTTGAGCCAATAGCCCGTAATCGGTGGGCGGACGCAAAAGGATATCGCCGTAAGTGAGCAGGAAGCGGTCGCTTCCCACCCAGGCCTGGGCAATTTCGGGGGCTTTACCCGTGCCATCCTGCACCTTCTGTTCGCCGTAGCCGATCCGCACATCCCAACGCTTACCGTCGCCAAAATGATCCTGAATCACCTCTCCACACCAACCGATGATGATGAAAAAATCACGGATGCCGGCCTCGTTGCGCAGCCCCATGAGGATATGTTCGAGAACGGGCTTTCCCTCCACTTGAACCATCGGCTTCGGAAGATTGGCGGTAAGTTCGCCCATGCGAGTCCCCTTCCCGGCGGCAAGAATAACGGCTTTCATGGGGAAATCATGTAGCTGATTCCCGGCCCAAAGGCCAAGTCTCTTTACTTTTTGAAGAGCAAATCAAAAAGCCACATCGTCCAACTCGTGCCCGATGAGCTCGGCGATGTTGCGGGCGTCTCAGGCGCAGGCGAAGGAGATGAAGCGCCGGAACCACTACTCCCCACTGTAGCGACACCTGGGCTGGTTGACGCAGGGGAGGCCATCGAAGCTTCATTCGCCATCGGATGCATCGTGACGCGCATGGCCCCCGTCAACATGACCGCAGTAGCCTCAGGCGGAGCTTCCAGCAGCGAGCCGCTCAAGAGCATCAAGCCCGCCACGGGCGCGTTGTAACCCGGTAATTGAAAAGACCCGTCCGTCAATAAACTAGGGGTGAGTATCTTACGGCCGGGCTCATCGTTATAGTGAGCTGGGTCATGAATCAGGATCATGTTAGGTTCCGCATTGACCAAAGTAACGGCATGACCGGCATAGATGGCTTCCGTAAATGTTTTGTTTCCCGGGCTAAACCGGCAGTAGGCCAGGAGCAGGATGAAGCCTTTATTGGGATCATCATTTTCCTGCAGCCAATCCTCGGTAAAAGGTTTGGGAGTTGTCTGGTATTTTTTGTACTTCTCGCCTTCCTCGTCCTTCAGGATCTGCGGGAACTTCACCTGGTTCCAATCCAAACCCCGGTATTCAACGTCGCAATCATAACCGGCATTGTGAACGTAAGTCTCAATTCCGTAGGCAATGGCATCGGTGCGGGTGCCATATTGATAACTCGCATCGGTCGCGGTGATGATAGCGTGCACCGTGTGAATGTAGTCATCGTCCTTGCCATCACCGGGAACGATAAGCTTCGGATAACCATGGGTGCCAAACCAGACGATCAGATTGGCGGTGGATGTGGGCAGGCAGGTTTGCTCTTGCTGGCTTAAGTCGGGCATGCCCTGTTTTTCATCCGCGATAGCGGAAGGAAGAAACAAGCCCAGCGTGCCCAGAACAAGCAGGCTTTGTCTCCACATCATACATGTGCCCCGAATCATTACAGCAGGAGGATAGCACAACCCCTGCCTCATCCTCCATGCAAAAAGAATGGGAAACCGCTTTATTTTGCTTCCGCCAACCGTTTGCCACCCGTCTCTTGGTGATGATCGCCGTTGCCGGGTCTAGAACTCGGCTTGCGTGGTGACAATCTTACCCACCAAACCGTACTGCTTGGCTTCGTCGGCGCTCATCCAGAAATTACGATCCGTGTCCCGCTCGATCTTTTCGACCGTCTGGCCCGTCTGATCGGAAAAGATTTTATTGAGGCGTTCACGCATCTTGAGGATTTCCTGCGCTTCGATACTGATGTCGCTCGCCTGTCCCCCTACGCCACCGCTCGGCTGATGCAGCATGTAGCGGGTATTGGTCAGGGAATAACGGTTTACCACTGGCACCGAGGCGTAGATCAACGCACCCGCGCTGGCGACCCAACCGGTGCCGAGGATTTTCACCTTGGGCTTCACGAACCGGAGCAAATCGAAAATCGTGTCGCCCGCTTCCACATGGCCACCCTGGGAATTGATGATGACCTTGATGTCATTGTCGTTGATCGCGGAAAGCAGGATGAGCTTTTCGCAAACTTCGCGGGCCACTTTCTGGCTGATCTCGCCGAAAATCAGGATGGTACGCGTTTCGAGAAATTTTTCCTCCAACTTCGATTTGGGCTCTTTTTCCTTCTTTTCCTCCTTCTCGGGCGAATCGTCACGAAACTGGAACTGCGGCGGCAAAAAATCCATAGAATGAGAGCATACCCGAACCCGTCCGGCTGGCAATCGCAACTCTTTTGCGCGAAATTTAAGGTAGTCGGCGCACGGGGTGCGACGGCTACCACTGCAGGCCACGCTCTTACGAGCGCGGTTACGGAGAGAAACCTACTGCCGACCGCAGGTCCGACGGCTACCATGATAGGTTAGATATCGCGGTCACGAGGCAACCCCGTTATATTTGACGCGGCATGTCCTCCACTCGTGATTTTTTCCAACCCGCCATCCGTCGCGCCTGGATTCGGCAGTTGCTTGGTCCGCTGGACGAAACGAAGTGGAATGCGCTGGCTTCGGAACTTTTCGCCTGGCAGTTCTCGCGTATCCCGAGTTATCGCCGTCTCTGCGTGGCCCATGAAGTGACTCCGAAGCGAATCACTTCATGGCGCGACATCCCGGCCGGTCCCCAGCAACTCTTCAAACGCGAAAAACTTTTCACCCATCTTTCCGCACGCCCCGCCGCCATCTATGAAACCAGTGGAACAACCACCGGCCAACCAGGACGGCAATATCTCCTGAGCACGGATATTTATCGCGCAGTCTCGATGGAAGGCGCCAAGCGAGCCGGGCTTTTCGATCAAGATCCACAGCTTCATTTTTTGACGCCTGCGCCCCAGGAAGCCCCTCATTCGTCGCTCAGCGCGATGTTCGGTTTCTGGCTGGAAGCCACCGAACAGAAAAAGGAACTGAAATTCTGGATGCGAAAAGATCGATTCGATTTCGTAGGCCTGCGCCAGACCCTGGAAAAACAAATGAAGACGCGTCGCCCTATCGCCATTTGCGGTACAGCTTTCAGTTTCGTCCATTTGCTCGATGCCTGGGCCGATCTGCCACCGTTACGTCTCCCGCGCGGAAGTTGGCTGCTGGAAACTGGAGGCTTCAAGGGCCGCAGCCGTGAAATCACGAAAGCAGAACTTTACCGGCAACTCGCCCATGCTTTTTCCCTGCACAACAACGCCATCTGGAATGAGTACGGCATGAGCGAACTTTCCAGCCAGGCTTATGCCCGGGGCATCACAGGGCTGCACCATCCACCACCCTGGGCGCGAGTGTTAATCGTGAATCCTGCCACAGGCCGCGAAGTCCGCGTGGGCCAGCAAGGACTGATCCGCTGGCTCGACCTGGCCAATATTGATTCGGTCTTTGCCCTGCAAACTCTCGACCTGGCGAAACGCATACCGCAGGGCTTCCGGCTTATCGGTCGCCTGCCCCGCACGGAGCCGCGGGGCTGTTCCCTCGGCGTAGAAGATTTAACCCCGCAACGGATCGAATGATGACCACGCGCCAACGTCTCGACCTTCTGGCTCGCGCTTACCCGCGGCTCTTTCCACGCACGGAATTGCTGCGCCTGCTCCGAACCCAACTCGGCCATGTCGATGCTCTCGATCAATGGACATCCCGCGATGGCACGCGTGTTCGTGCTCGCGCGCCCAAACTCATCTATCACATCTGCTCGGGAAATCTGGCCGTCTCCGCGTGGACCAGTCTGGCGCACGGACTCCTGCTTGGCGCCCACAATGTGGTGAAACTTCCCAGCGACCGGAACGACGGAACCGTTCGCGGTGAAATTCTCGGCTTCATCCGCGGGCTGCCCACGCCCTTGCGCAAGCTCGTTGAAACTCACCGCACGATCGACCTCGATCTTCTCCGCCGCGCAGAGGCCGTCATCGCCTTCGGGTCCGATGCCACGATGGAAAGTCTCCGCCCCCAAATCCGCTGGAACCAAAAATTCATCGCCCATGGCCATGCGGTCAGTCTGCTTTGGATTCCCGAACCGGACCGCCTGACGTCGTCGCAAGCCCGCGCCTGCGCCATCGACATCCTCACCTACGATCAACTCGGCTGCCTTTCGCCCCAAGCCATTTATCTGCCGCCAGGAACTCATCTCGACTCGCTGGGCAAGAAGCTCGCCCTGACGCTCGAAACCCATTGGCGACAAAGCAAAATTAAACCGGCACGTCTCCTCGCCGTTGCCGCCCGCATCACCGAAACCCGAGACATGGCGCATGCGCTTGGCCAACGCGTCTGGCTACCGCCGGGGAAACATCTCGGCTGGACGCTCATCCACGATCCCGATCCCACGTTTCAGCCTTCCCCACTGCACGGGGTCATTTATCTGCGCCAGGCATCCACGGCAAAATTGCGATTGGCCCTCGCTTCCGTGGCCGGGCGCATCTCGACTATCGGCATCGCTGGAAAATCATCCTCGCCTTGGGAAAAGGTCTTTCTTAGCCTCGGCGCTTCCCGTTTCTGCGCCGCCGGCCATATGCAATTTCCACCTCTCACCTGGCAACATGACGGCCGACCTTCCCTCGGCGATCTGGTGGACCGGATCGATTCTGAAAACGTCGCATGACCTCGCCTCGACAAAAAATCTCCTGCTGGGGCTGGAGCGCGTTGGGATTCTGGCTGTTGATCTTTGCCGTCATCTTCGGCGATGTCATCCGACGCCCCAGGAGTCATACCACCATGCCGACCTATCGGCTCGCCTCCACGCAATGGTGGCAGGGGCAGGACGTCTATAGTTACAACGCCCACGCCGGGTTTCTCTATTTTCCCCAGGCGGCCTTTCTCTTCACGCCCTTTAATGCGCTGCCTTTTTATGCCGGCGAGCTTCTTTGGCGCGTGGTGACCTTTGGACTTTTCTTTTACGCCCTGGTTCGTTTGAACAAATTCTTTTTGATCAGGGACGGCTTGTCTTCCGAAAAGTCTTTTCTCCTGCTTTCCCTGCTCGCAGTCCCCAGCTCGATGGCCAGCCTGCGCAATGCCCAATTCGATTTGCCGTTGGCCGCGCTGGTTGTGCTCGCGACGGCGGAAATGGCCCGGGCACGCTGGAGTCTCGCTTCCGTCTGGCTTTGTTTGGGCCTTGCCCTCAAGCCCCTCGCGGCGGTACCGCTCCTTCTCTTTGACGCCCTTTACCGGAAGCTTATCCCACGCATCGTGATCGGCCTGCTCATGGTCGTCGCTCTCCCCTTTCTGCATTGGAATCCGACTTACGTCGCGCATGAATACGTCCGCTGCTATCAGACCTTGGTCTGGGCCACGCAGGCCAACGAACCGCGTTACAGCGAACTGGGCGCACTTCTTTCGCATGTCGGCATTTATCCACCCGACCTTTTAAAAACGGTTGCCCGCGTCGTCTTCGCGCTGATCTATCTGGGCCTTGGCTGGATGGCGGTATCACGACGAAGTTTGCCCGAAGCCGCCTGGACCGTGGGCGCGCTGAGCGCCGATTACCTGATGCTCTTCAATCCCCGCACTGAAACGTGTTCCTACGTTTTCCTTGGCCCTTTTGTCGCGAGCCTCGCCCTTTTTTATCTGTCCCAAGCCAAACACAGAGCCCTCGGCTGGTTTCTTGTTTTTGCCGCGCTTGGTTTTGCCTGCGATGCAATTCCGATTGTCCACGGCCTGACCGATCGCTGGCTCAAGCCGTTTCTGGCGCTTCTTTTTTTACCCATCCTGATTCAATTTATTTTCGGAACGCGGGAAAACAAAAACACGAATTTTTCCACCTAAGCTCACTCGTTTTACGCGTAACTTATTTCACCCGATAGACGTCTTTGGATAGGAAATGCATCGGCTTTTTTTTGTTTTATCCTGCCTGCTCTCACCCCTCACGCTTACCTGTGGGCTTGCGGCACCTGCGCCATCCAACTCCATGCCCATCGTGACCAATTTCAACAAGCTGCTCGAACCCGGGCGGCATCTGGTCACCTTTCACATAGACGATCACCTCCGTAAATTCAGCTTTGTCACTCCGATAGGATTCAAGCCGGACAAACCATTACCCATTGTCTTCTTCTTCCATGGCGCGGGCGGATCGGCCACCCAGGCGATACGCACTTACGGCTGGGCCGAAAAAGCCAACGCGGAAAACTTCTTCGCCGTTTTTCCGGAGGGATTATCCGCGCTGCCAGAACTCGGCGGCCCCCTCCATGTCTGGCGCGATGAACGAAGCGATACCGTGACGGACGTCAATGATGTCCATTTCTTCGAGGAACTCCTGAACAAACTGGAGGCCGTCCTCCCCATCGATTCGCGCCGTGTTTATGTCACCGGTTTTTCCAACGGCGCGGGAATGACCTTCACCCTCGGCGCCCATTTTTCCAAACGTATCGCGGCCATTGCGCCTGTTTCCTCGCAGAGTTTTACCCGCATCGATTCCCTCGCCCGCCCCTTGCCGGTTTACTATCTCATCGGGACAGTCGATCCGCTTATTCCCTATCACGGGGGCAAGAGCCACCTTCTCGCCTTGCCGTTTGGCAAGGATTACGAGTACACGCCGGTGCAGGAGTCAGTCGACGCCTGGGTGCGTCTGGATGGCTGCCCGAGCCAGCCGCAAGTCCTCAGCCATCAGAATGGCGTGCGGGTCTTGCGCTACGGACCGGGCAGGAACAACTCCGAAGTCATCTTCACCACCGTCGAGGGCAACGGCCATCATTGGCCCGGCACGATCGAGCCCCTGCCCCACGCCATTTGCGGCCCCACCCTCGATCCATTCAATGCCACCGATGCCATCTGGGCATTTTTCAAAGCGCATCCCATGGCGGATTAGAACCGAAAAAAATCCCGCGCATCGTCCCTCGACAACTCGCGTATCACATGCGGTAATGCTGACCAGATGAACAGACCGCGACATCCGCGTCGAAGCTCCAAGCCCCCTTCCCGCCCGGATACGAAAAACCGGCGTCAATCCTCATCCCACACGGAACCCAAATCAGATTCCTCGCTGCATTGGCGCGAAGCCCTGGTCCCGCTGCTGGCCACTCCCAGTTACCAACCGCTCGATGCCAAGGCCCTCGCCCGCAGGCTCCACGTCCCGCCGAAGGAAGCCGCCGCTTTTGCCGCCTTTCTCGTGGAGGAAGAAAAAATGGGACGCGTCATGCAGGTACGCCACAGTCTTTACGTCCTGCCAAAACGCCTCGGTTATTCGGTCGGCGTCCTGCAAATGAACGAGCGCGGTTTTGGCTTTCTCGTTCCCAGTAATCCCGCCGAACCCGATTTCTATGTGGGCGCGGAAGATACCGGCACCGCCTTTCACGGCGATCTCGTTCTGGCCCGAATGAAGGAACAACGCGGACGGCAGCGCGACTCCCGACTGCGGGGCGAAGTGGTCAAGGTCCTGCAACGCAAACGCCGCCAGATCGTCGGCACGCTGCGCAAGACACCTCTCTTCTATTACGTCCTGCCGGATGAAACGCGGATTCCCCACGACATTTGCGTCCCCCCACCCGTCAAACCCAACTCGCTGGGGCAAAAAGTTGTCGTCGAGCTGAAGGACTGGCCCGACCGCCGCAAGCCGCCCGAGGGCCTCATCACCGAGATTCTCGGTGCGCCCGACGCGCCCGGCGTCGATCTCCTCTCCATCATCCGCAAGCACGATCTGCCCACCTCTTTTCCCGAGAAAGTGGAGCAGGAGGCCGCCGATATTCTCGCGCAAATTCCGCCCGGTGAAATCGCCCGGCGCGAAGATTTCCGCAAGATCATCACGCTCACCATCGATCCGGACGATGCCAAGGACTTCGATGACGCGCTCTCCTACCGCACCCAGGCCAACGGCGACTTTGAAATTTTCGTCCACATCGCCGACGTCTCTCATTACGTGCGCAACGGTTCGGCACTCGACGTCGAAGCGAAATCCCGCGGCAACAGTGTTTATCTCGTTGACCGGGTCATCCCGATGTTGCCGGAAAAACTCAGCAACGGCATTTGCTCGCTGCAACCCAATGTCGACCGGCTGGTCAAGACCACCATCGTCACGCTCGACCGGCGCGGCGAAATCAAGTCGTTCCGCTTTGCCGCCGGGATCATCCACAGCGCGAAACGCTTCACCTACAAGGAAGCCTTCGCCCTGCTGCGCAAGCCGCCGTCCACCCCGTTGGGCGGTCATCTCCACGAGCTTAACCGCATGGCGCAAACGCTCCGCAAACGCCGCTTTGCCCGGGGCGCGCTCGATCTCGATTTCCCGGAAGTCAAAGTCCGCGTCAACCATCTCGGCATCCCGACCCATCTTGAGCGGACGGAAAATGATATCTCCCACCAGCTGATCGAGGAGTTCATGCTTCTCGCCAATGAAGTCGTCGCTCTCGAACTCAAGCGTCGCGGACGTCCCGGTCTTTATCGCATTCACGAGAATCCCGATCCGTCGCGTCTCGAGGAATTCCGCGCCCAGGCCAAATCAATGGGCTTCTCCTGCGGCGACCTGACCCAGCGTGGCGAAATCCAGAAGCTGCTCACCCGCGTCCATGGCCAGCCCGGCGAAAGCGTCGTGAAGATCGGCCTGCTCAAATCGCTCAAGCGGGCCATGTACAGTCCCAAGCCACTTGGCCATTACGGCCTCGCCAAAATCAACTACACTCATTTTACCTCGCCCATCCGGCGTTATTCGGACCTGGTCGTCCACCGTGTTCTATTCGGACACAAAAACGACACGGGTGACTTCAATTTTGACAGTCTTGCACGACTTGCCCTCCATCTCTCCACCACGGAACGTTCCGCCGCCGAAGCCGAGCAGGAATCGGTCAAACTCAAAAAGCTCGAGTATTTTGACCGACAAGCCCATGCCACCAAACGCACTTCCTTCCAGGCCCTCATCCTGGAAGTCCGGTCGGCAGGACTTCTCGTTCAGTTGCCGGAATTCTTGGTGCAGGGGCTGGTTCCCCTCTCGGCATTGGAAGGAGACCTTTTTGTTTTTCATCCCCAGCGGCTGGAACTCCATGGCCAACGCACCCGACTCACCTTGCGGGCCGGGCAATCACTTCAGGTCGAGGTTGCGCGGGTCGATCTGGCCCGGCACCAGGTCGATTTTCGAGCAACGAAACAAAGTCTTTCAAAACTTTTATCTTTAGGACGTGTTTAATGGCAGTAGTTGTGCTAACTTTTCAAACTCATGACCTTTGAGGAAAATCTTCAGGACGTCACGATCCGCGAGCGCCAGTTGGAGGCGCATATCCTCCGTTCCACGGAATACCTCCAACACGCCGATCAGGCTCTTAAGCGCCAAGTCTCGATGCTTTATCTTGCGATCTCGCTTCTACTGGTTTTTCAAGGGTTCTTTACCTTTCATTCCATCGGTGAGGTTCCCTTTGGTAATGTCCTGCTCACCGGCATTACGTCCCTCCTGGCCATCGTTAATTGTATTCTCCTGATTAAGACCAAAACGTGGCTGCACCGCCTTAATCAAGCATGGTTAAAACCTGAGGAAAAAGTCGCCATCGACACCCTCAAGCATCAGCGGTATGAAATAATCGCTCGTTTGCCCCGGTCCCAGGGCAACAATGGAAAGACCTCCTTGTTAAGTTAAGCTGTACTATCTTACTCTAAGAAGTGCTTTACTGCATTGATGCGCCACTTGACAATCTTAAGGAAAACAAAAAAACATCAAAAATACACTTGCAAATGATAAGGTCATGTGGATAATCAACGGTATTCACAGGAGATTACTTATGAAAAAACGCTTCACGATCCTCTCGGTTATCGCGGCTGCTGCACTAACCAGTTCTGCGCACGCGCAAATTATCTCGGCTGATTTTGCAGAGACTCTGACTCTCGGCGCAGATACCAATTCCATCGTTGCAAGCGGCGAATTGACTGCCTACACTTTAAGCGAAAATCCTGTGAGCTCGGGTGCGACTGTTACGAACCCGGCCAACCTTCAAGGTTCGGTTGATTTTACCCTTTCTTCCAGCGGATTGATCACCTTGACTGACAACAGCGCCTCCCAGCAGTTTTATAATGGCCTTAGCTTTACCTTGAGCAATATTCAGTTTAGCAATGGCCAAACGATCGTGGGAATCAATCAAACCGGCATCGGTGCGATTCAGGCCGACGGCAGCACGAGCCTTCAATTCTCTCAATCGATTACCCCGAACTCTGTGACGCTGAATTATTCCGGAGAGGGTGGCAGCGGTCTTCTCACCATCAATGGTGGACGTCCCTCTACAACCTTCCAGTTGACCATCGTTCCCGAGCCCCGCGACTGGGCGCTCATGGTTCTTCTCGGTGTCGCAGGTTTGGTCGTTGTTCGCAAACTTCGCGAACGCTTCCCTGCCTTCTCCTTCGCGTCCTTTGCCAATTAATCAAGATTGGGCAGGACGCAGAGCCTGCTTAATTTTTTGATCCATTGGCTTTGAGCTTCGATCAAAAGATGCAGGAGCGCCTAGAGTCAGTAATCTTTCAGAATTTGCTAATTCAGGCGACCGTGGTTCTCCTTTAGGGCATTCATCCCTATCCTTGGCGTGTCGCCTCATCTCTTAATTTTGCAGATGCCTTTTGACCCGTCATCCACAAGAGCTCTCGATCAAAGCTTACGAAGAAATGCGAGCGGAGGGTCTGGAAAGAACGGTGCGCAAGGAAGATCCAGTGGACCAGGCAACGCCTCGTCCGTCACTTCGAAAGAATAGTCAGATCGAGAGGCGAACGTAATTTCAGCGAAAAACGGTATTTCAACATCGCCTATCCGAATGCGTGGCCCCCAGTTATTATGGTGTATATGAATGGCCTGATGAGTTTTATTTAATCGTGAAAAAACGCGATAGGCGCGATCGTACCAAGCTTCATGACTGATCTCGTGAAAGTTATGAAACTCGCAGATAATCTGTCGGAATCTTGGAAAAACCAAGTCGCTTAATCCGTCGAAGATTTTCCATTCTGCGCCCTCAACATCTATTTTTAAAATAAGCTGTTTGGTTTTATCCGTCTGGCGGCAAAGCATGTTTTCCAGCGTTTCGAGTCGGGCATTCGGCTCCGTCTTTACCCCCAAACCCAACTGCTCAAATCGAAATAGGCGATGAGAGACTGGAGAGTGAAGAACGGTATGATCAAACTGGAAAATGGTAAGTCCACGAGCCGCAAGGTCCAAATCCCAACTAACGTCTCGACCAATGCCGATGGAATATGCGCTGCTTACCGTGCCAAAGTCATCAAGCATTACATAGCCACCATCGGAAGAGGCTCCGATGCGAACTTTATGTACGCCCATGGCCCGCATCGGTTTGACTTGTCTAAAAAGGTCTAGTGCTTTATCGCACAACTGCGGATGTAACCGCATTCCAAAGAATTTTCGCCATGCGTAACGCATGCCTCGCACAATTAGGCTTGCGGCGGGTGGATCAATACCCGGGGCCGGGGCACTTGGCACCAAGTTTTGAATTTTAAGTTTTCCCATGACCACCAATCTTCGAAAGGTTACAATGATAGTCTTGAATTCGACCACAGAAAATGTGGCCTATTATTATTGGCTCGCATATCGAGGCACGCGGCATCAATGCAATCTTGTAAAATCCTCAATTCTTTGCTGCATATGAGCACGAATCCCCGCCGATGTATTATTTTCAGACCAGCAATTCAGACGACGAGGTAAACTTTGTGAAATTAAAAGTAGAGGTGCAATTTACGTCTCTGATAATGCAGGATTGCAACCAGCATAAGAAAACCGATGGCTAGGAGATAGGCAGCAGATGGCTCTGGAGTTTCAGCCACGACAATGTTACGGAATTCGCTCCGTTCGCATCATTTCGAATGTCTAGCCCTCCATTAGTGGAGGGATTAACTAAAAGAAGATGTGCATTCCCGTCGTTAGAATCATTATAAACCTGAAAACTAATTTGAAAATTGCCTGAAACCTGCACGGGCAGATCATACCATCCTCCTCCCGAACTATTGCCTTCAGTAAGGATGGTACCATTGGAGACAAGATCAGCATTACTTTGATCACCAGCATACTCGAGAACGAACCCAGTGGTATTATTACCCGTATTTGAATATAGGATTTGCGCTGATGCGTTCGTCTTGAATAAGACTAGTAATAAAATTATGAGAATGGGAAAGAGCTTTATTTCCGTTTTTTTGGATTTATAGATATATTTGAAAGCAAATTTATGCATTATATTTGATAACATTTTATTCTTTTAAATAAAATGTCCGTATTAGCAAGCATATAAAATTAAAAAATAAAACCTTAATTAGAATGATCGAATAATTATCGTATCAAGAATATGAACCAGTGCCTTCCTCCACTGATAAGCTGTGAGCCTTTGCTAACCTCTTCTGAACCAAGCGAGTTTTATTTGAAATGCTATCTTGCGAGGTTGCTCTTCTCTTGCAACCGCAAGAATCGCCTCTGACAGACTAGACTCATGTAGCAAAGAGCTATCAGTAGACCATTGAGCCTTTGGGCCTCACCAACTTACCACTTGTCCCCTGCACTTTGCGGAAGCTTTAATGTCCCATTCCACCCTGACTGCTGGGCTTTTGCCCAAAGGGAGCCGGAGTTGGGGTAACATTTAAATTGATCGGTTTGGGGGCCGGAGCAGACGACGTGACTGTAAGCTTTGAAGGAGCGGGCGGAAAGGAAGGCAGAGACGGAGGTTGCGCCGGTGGTGGAAAAAAATCCTGATCGATCTTCGCGGCAATAGGATCAGAAATGGCCAAAGTTTCCAAATCCCCCTTCAAGGTGTCGAGAAGTAACGCCTGTGTTCCCGCTTTCTTCAGGGCTCCCTCTTGTTGGGCACTCTCCCGACGAAGAGCCAGCGTACGCTTATAGAGAGTCACTCCATCCCGCACTGTCGAAAAAATCAACGTCATCAAAACAATGACAAAAGGCCAAAAGGTGGAGAATCTCCGCTTGGCCCGATCCGCAGGAGTTTGCGTCGCGGCTTGAATCTCCTTTTTAAAAGTAAAGTCGCTCATGGTTGTGAGGCCGGTGTTGAAGCGGGAGATGCAACTGAGGGTGCGCCCTGATTAGCGGCTCCCGGTGCCGTGGAGGTTCCCGACAATGCTTCGGCATGAGTTGCTTCGGCGGGTTGTCCCGGGGCTGCTACGACTACTTTGACTTTGTCTTTTTTCAGCATCTCAGCCAAGGCCGGATCACGTTGTGAATCGATAGCCAAACGCCGTAAAAACTGCTCGGTAAATCCCCTCATGCTCTGGCTGTAGGCCAACTTGAGCTGATTGTCTCTTTGCTGGGTCGCGGCATCATCCCACTTCTTGTAAACCCACGTCTCCAGCAGGGTCAGGACCGCCAGAATCAGGGCCAGCATCAGGGTTATGAAGTATGTCGTTCTGGTCATGAAATTTCACTGCATTTTACGTTTTCCTACTTGCTTGTAAATCTTTGTTAATGGGAGTTTTTGGATGCCACAGATTCAATGGATGCGCTTGGCATGGCCACATCCTTGAGCATGGCCAGATAACTAGCCTTGGCGGCTTCGTAGTTGGTAGGTCCCTGAAGCGCAACTTCCAAAGTCTCGACTCCTACACCCCGATTCCCTTGCCAGAGATCGCGAAAATGGGAGCGAAATTTTGCCGTAAATGTTGAGTCGGCCTGATTATTAATAACATGGGGGAGACTCCCGCTAATCGGATACACCAACCAAAAGATATAAACCGGGATGCCATTCATGAAAAATTTTCTGGGCTGAACATAAAAATCAATCCCATTGATGCTGGCCGTAAAATCGGGGTAATCCTGATCCTTCGTCAAGCCGGCCGAGGGCAGGCACTTGTCGGGATTGTGCCAACCCATGATGACCTTGTTATAGGCCTTGGGTTTGTACCCGAACCAATAGGCCGTCCAGTTCCATCCTTGCCGGTCCTGCCATTGCCCTGTCCGATTGAAATCGCATTGCAACGCCTGGAGAGTGACCTCGGGAACCGTGATCTCTTTGAAGCTTTCGGATTGGGCCAAATTTACGATCCATTGGGGATGCCGGGGTATTTTCAATTCTCTCCATCCAAACCATGCCTGGGTGCCTGCTTCCGCCAGCAGCAGCACCAGGAAAACAGTCAGGGCCATGCGCTGGGCCAGGTGCGCCTGTTCAACATAACCCTTTTCCTTTACCGGCAGCGGCGAAGAATTATGGATCGATACGGGAGAAAAAATCTTTAAAAATAAACAGGCAACCCAGGCACTGAGAGCGGTAAAAACAAGAATGGAAAAACCCGCGGTATCATGCCATCTCGCCACCGACTCCACGCCATTCGTTACGGCGACCAGGGACAGGAAAAGAGTCCGCCCATAATTTCCAATCAAGGCAAAGGCCAGACAGGCGGCAACCAGAAGAATGCGCCTTCTAATCGTAAGCCAATAAATTTCTCCAAGGAGACAACCCATCATCAACGAGGCCTGAAGGGAGAGAATGCCGCAGCAAGCCTCTTCCACACCCAGTTCACAGTTCGGCAATCGAATAATATTTCCCGCCGCTTCGGCCGAGATGTCCAGCAAGTGAAGCGAATTCGCAACCAGCATTGTGTTCAAGCGCATAAGTCCCTGAACCAATGGAAATTCGATCTGAAAAAGCCATGGCAACCCAAGAAAGAGGAAACAGACCGGAAAGGCAAAGTGCCGGACCCAAGGCCAGCCACCATAAATCCAAAGCCAGCTCAACAGCGCCCAAACATAAAGACCGATCATGAGCCAAAGTCCAGGCCTCCAATCGGGATCAGCTTCAGCGGCTAATCGTAAAAAAAAGAAAAGACATCCACCCAAACCGATCGGAAGCACAAAATGGAGCCCCTTTGCGCTCAACCCAGGATGTGGTCGCTTGGGCCAGCGTTCAGAAAATAAAAAAAGGGCCACGAAAGGGATCAACCAACCGAATGAGTAGTTGGGGTTATTGCTCCAAGTCACCGAAACCGGATGGAACGCGAGCGCCCCACCGGCTATGAGCAGGGCCCAACTCGTCCACGGTAAAGAGGGTAATTTGAGCGCAGGGCTCTTGCCCTTGGAGATTTTTTTTTTCGAAGATGTCGTCACAATAGCTACGCTAGAACCTATCTTATAGCACACCCAAGTAAAGAATCCCGGGATAACCTTTGGGGGAATCAGCTCCAACTCATTAAAAAAAAAATCCACATATCGTCCCCTGCCGATTTAAATCTGGAATTGTAAAATCATTTGATACGATTCTTTTTGGAAAATAATGGCTTTCACAACTTCCTATGTTTCTATAGTCTAATAATTTGGTAGGCTACTGGATTTTCCAGCTTCTTTATCATTGTTTTTTATACTGCCCGTTACCCTTCCAACATGCGTATTTCCATCGTTACGCCAAGCTACAAGCAACCCGTCTGGCTACGCCTGTGCGCCGCCTCTGTAGCAGATCAGAGTGCCCCGGGATTGGAGATCGAGCATTTTGTTCAGGACAGTATGTCGGGCCCTGAAATTGCAGAAGCTCTCAGCGCTTTTCCGCAGGTGAAGTTGGTTAGCGAGAAGGATGAGGGCATGTACGATGCGATCAACCGGGGCTGGAAAAAATCGACCGGAGATATTCTCTGCTGGCTTAATTGCGACGAACAATATCTGCCAGGTGCTTTGCAAGAAGTCGCCGCCTACTTTGAGGCCCATCCGGAGATCGACGTTCTCTTTGCCGATACCATTGTCGTCAATGGAGAAGGCGACTACATGTGCAGTCGCCAAGTCCTCTTCCCGCGGCTTTACCATACCTGGACCTGCCATCTTCAGACACTTAGTTGTGCGACTTTCTTCCGGAGCAGCCTACTCAAGGAACGTGGCTTTATGCTCGATCCGTTTTGGAAGGACTTGGGAGACGCCGAGCTGATTCTCCGCATCCTGTCGGCCCATGTGCGCATGGGCATTCTGCGCCGTTACGTCGCCACCTTTGTTGACAATGGAGAAAATCGCAATCTGAAGCCTCTGGCCAAGCAGGAGCGCGTGATCCTGAGAAGGCGAGCTCCTGTCTGGGTACAATCTCTTCGCCTGCTCTGGATGTTGCTGCATCGCCTGCAACGTTTACGGCATGGGCTCTACCGCCTTAAGCCTTTTTCTTACGAGATCTATACGGTGAAAAGTCCAAAACAGCGTGCTCGCTTTGATGTGATACATCCCACCTTCTTCTGGAAGGCACGGATGAAATTTAACTTTGTCTCCCGAAACTCGCTCAAGAGCTAAGCATTTGAGATAACCCCTGCGTCTTATTTTTCCATCCAACTTGTGTTTATGTATTGCCTTCTATTCTGACATCGTTACATCAGAGTGCTGCCCTGAACCAAGGCAGATTCTTAAGCCTGTATTCCTTACTTCATGACTCCTGATGTACCCCCCGCTTCCTATCAAGAGCGTTTTCTTAGCGCCGATGAAGCCAACTCTTACGCGACCCGAGAATATGGCGCCAATAGCTACGCCTCTGCGATCTGGACTTTGCAACAACCAGTATTGGAACAATACCTTTTGCAGGCAAGGCAGCAGCATCCTGCTGGCTGCCATTTGGATTTTGCCTGTGGCACAGGTCGCATTACCAAACTGGCCGAAGAAATCTTTTCAAGCGTTGATGCGGTGGACATCTCTGCCAACATGGTAGAATGGGCCCGTAAAACGTGTCTTCATGCCCATTTTTTCGTCGGTAATCTTTTAGTAACTTCAAGCCTCTGTCCAGGGCCATACACCAGCATGACCTCCTTTCGCCTGCTTCTGAATCTCGATCCAGCCTTGCGAATCCCTCTTCTGCAACAACTGCGCGCGCGCCTTCATCCGGAAGGAGTTTTGATCCTTAACATGCATGGCAACCGCCATTCCTTAAGACAGCCCGCCATCCTCTGGAAACGGTGGCGGCATCAAGAATCTCTTCCGGTGGAATTAATGCTCAATGCCATGAGCCAGGGTGAAACAATATCCTGCCTCGAAGCAGCGGGCTTTCGGGTCGAACACCGGCAAGGCATCGGTGTTCTGCCTCCAACTCTCTACCGCTGGCCTCTCCGGTTTCTTTGGGCCGCCTTGGATCGATGGCTGTCGCAGGTTCCGTTTTTACAATCGTTCTGCATTGACCTGATGTTCGTCTGCAAGAAAGGTCGGACCCCACTTTAATGAGCGCTTGGGATAATCTCCTGCTTCCGCCAGATGGAAGGGAAGCTTCGCTTCAGCACTTTTCTGTTTTACATAAAAGAGGGCATCCCTTTCTTTACCTGCCGAAGCAGCGGGCGCTGACGGATGCCACGATGCGACTTTACCCCGCGCAAACCCTGCGGGCACGAACCATGGTTCGAGTTGCCAGTCTGTTGATCCGCGTCGGAAGTTTTATTTCAAGTAAAGAAATAACCGTTCACGTCAGTCAACATAGTGCTTTCGGTGCCTTTTTAAAAAAACTACTACCAGATTGCAACGATGTACCTGCCTTTGGTGTTCTGGGTGGCAACGTCAAAACGCCTGGACGTCGCTACACCTTTCTTCTGTTCGACGAGAACTCGCAACCCAGCGTCGTGGTCAAGGTTGGGATAACCCCTGAAGCGCGGCAGTTAATCAAACTCGAACAGGCTTTTTTTTCGCAGCAACACCATAAGCTTCCGGGCTTACCGGAAATGCTCGATATGTATCAAGGAGAGGATGCCAGTGCCATCGCCTATCGCTATGTTGAAGGTACCTCTCCTACCCCTCAACAGGAAGCCGGGATCGAAAAATTACTCCGCTCCTGGATCAGTAACACCAAGCCGATTCCCTTTTCTGAACTACCGATCTGGCAGGAATTAAGTGGCCTGCGTAAAGACAATCCCGGACTGAAATCGGTGTTCCAGGCCCTGCAAAATGCCCGCATCCGTCCGGTTTTATTTCACGGAGATTTTGCTCCCTGGAATATCCGGGTAGCCACTCCCTCCCAGAAAAACAACTGGGTGGTTCTGGACTGGGAACGCAGTTGCGCTCAGGGCATTCCAGGATGGGATTGGTTTCATTACATCATTCAATACAACACCATGGTCGAGCATTCTTCGCCCAAAAAGACCCTGTCGGATATGGAAGCTCTCTGGAAAAGCCCCGCTTTTATACGCTATGCCCAAGCCACGGGCATTGAGGGAATCGTCAAGGAAATCACTTTTATCTATTTCCTCTATTTATTACGCTATTTTGCCCCTCGCGATCACACAGCCAAAATCTATCGTCTGGCCGAAAAATTCCAGCAGACCTATTTCAAGGACCTTACCCTATCCCGTCCTTCTCTGAAAATTAGCGTAATTACACCCAGTTATCGGCAACTCGCCTGGCTCAAGCTTTGTGTCGCTTCAGTTACTGACCAGAGAGAAGCTTCCGTAGAACATATTATTCAGGATGCCGAGTCTGGCCCCGAACTGGAAAACTGGGTACGTGAAAATTCCAAGGCCCACTTATTTGTTGAAGCTGATTCCGGCATGTATGACGGTATTAATCGGGGTTTCAGCCGGGCTACAGGTGATATCATTTGCTGGTTAAATAGTGACGAACAGTATTTGGAAGGCGCCTTGGCCAAAGTAATCCACTATTTTGAAGCTCACCCCGACGTGGACGTTCTGTTCAGCGATGCCTTGCTTATCGGAAATACAGGGGCCCTGCTTTCTTATCGAAGAACCATTTTTCCGAACCTCCATCACATTCAGCTGTCTCATTTGAATGTCCCCTCCTGTGCCATCTTTGTTCGCCGATCGGTGCTGAATCGTGGGTACAGGCTGGATACTCGTTGGCATGCGATTGCCGACGCCATTTGGGTGTCGGACTTATTAAAATCTGGAGTGTCCATGGCAGTTCTTAACGAGCCTTTGGCGGCATTCACTCTTAGTGATAAAAATCTGGGGCAATCCAGCCTCACCTTTACTGAGGCCCAGCGCTGGCAGGAAGAAACGATGCCGGGAAAACTCTGGCTCAAGCCATTTCTAATTTCGGCACATCGACTGAAAAAACTCTTTCATGGAGCCTACTGGCCTCGATCGTTCACAGTCCGACTCTATACTTTAAGCAGCTCCAAAGAGAGGACTCCCTGTATTGCTTCTTTTCTTAGTTTCAAATGGCCTCAATCGAAATAAACTAAAATTGGATATTTAATTCAGCAAAATTTGCCATCAGGTTCTTAACCCCTATTTTAAATTATGAAATTCTCTTCAAGTGCAGCCTTGGTTCTTTCCTTGCTGATTGCGCTGGTCGTGGTGTTTGTCATCGATCCGCTGGATCGAAGTACCTTGAGTACACCGTTCTGTCTGGGATTGATCCTGATGGGCCTTTCCTTCCGCCAATCTCCCTGGGTGGTTGTTACCGCTAGTTTGATTTATATGGGCTTGACCGTCTATGCCATGCTCCATTTTCTTGAATTTAGTCCCACCCCCTCACCTCATCCCATTTTTTGGTTTTTCCAGCGTTTTGGGCTCTTTTTCATCGTCTGCATGATGTCCATGTACTTGAGCTCTTACCGGGACTATACCGAGCGAAATCTTGCTCATATTCAACTTATCTTCGGCAAATTACCGGCGCCGGTGCTGGTTTCCGATGTCGCTGGCTATATCATCTACGTCAACAAACCGCTTTGCACCTTTTTAGGACAACCCACCTCAAGCCTATTGGGCAA
>Ga0307511_10000740_pt1 | contig 34869 bp, 36 predicted proteins | sample 13_EM_MG_FD_200266 | JGI IMG/M metagenome (GOLD analysis project Ga0307511, IMG submission 200266) | Populus trichocarpa ectomycorrhiza microbial communities from riparian zone in the Pacific Northwest, United States - 13_EM | ecosystem: Host-associated > Plants > Roots > Unclassified | place... | reverse complement strand
CGAAGGCGCTGGTGGTCAGGGGGTTCACGGCATCAATTCCGATCTGCGGTCGTTCACGGCCCGGCGTGCGGCTGGGTGTGAGGACCGGTGCGTGCGGTTTCTCGTGTGCTCGGTTTGGCCGGATCACGCGTGCGTGGACCGCCCTTCCCCGCTGACCATGTCTTGGAGCATCTTCGCGGCCACCGTCGTCCCGTCGGTGCGGAGCATGCCGGCCACAGTCCGTGCCCGGGCCCGCGTCTCGGGGGCCAGGACGGTGGTGAGAGCGGCCGACAGGGAGTCGTAGGTCGGCGTCGGCCCGTCGTATGCCACGCCGATGCCCAGTTCGGCAACCCGTGCGGCCCAGTATGGCTGGTCCACGATCTGCGGCACGACCACCTGCGGTGCGCCGGACTGCGTGGCCGCCGTCGTGGTGCCCGCACCGCCGTGGTGCACGACCGCGGCCACCCGGCGGAACAGCGTCTGGTGATTGACCTCGCCCACGACGAAGCAGTCGTCCCGGTCGTCGATCGGAGCCAGCTCCGCCCAGCCGCGGCCGAGAACGACGCGGCGGCCGTGCGCCCGCACCGCTGCGACGGCGTCCCGGGCCATGTCGGGCGAGGTACGCAGTGCCATGCTGCCGAAGCCCACGTACACCGGCGGCTCGCCCGACTTCAGGAACGCCTCCAGATCCGCAGGGAGCGGGCGCTCGTCGGGCAGGATCCACGGTCCGGTCACGACGAGGTCGAGATCCGTCTGGTCCTGCCACGGGAACAGGTCCGGGTCCGAGGCCAGCCACGGCCGCTCGGTGAACGCGTGGTCGCGGACGTTGTCGACCGGCGGCAGACCGATCGCCGCCCGGTGCCGGTTCTCTGCCTCGCGGTAGAGGGCGTTCACGCGCTGGGCGTCCTCCTCCCACAGCACCTTGATGTCGGTCTCGTCCGGCGAGGACTGATGGCCGGGCCGCGCCAGCGGCCGGTGCTTCGACGACGGCAGCCCGGCCGTGTGGAAGCAGGCGAACACGTAGCGGATGCCCAGCTTCTCGGCCACCGAGCGGGCGCCGGTCGGCATCAGGCCACTCGCCAGCAGCACGTCGCACCCCTCGGCCGCCGGCAGCAGCGTCTCGTACCGGGCGGCGACCAGCTCGGGCGCGAGCTGGAACGCGGTCGCCGCCGACGGCGGCCTCACCCCGGTCACCACCGAGCGCACCGACGGACCGAGCGGCACCAGCGGCACACCGGCCCTGTCCAGCAGTGCCACGAACTCCTCGTCCGGCGGCGCGGCGACACGTACCTCCGCGCCGAGGTCCAGCAGTCGGGCCGCGAGTCCCGCGACGGGTTCGACATCCCCGCGCGACCCCCACGTCGTCAACAGCACACGCATTCCGCGACTCCCATTTCCGCAGGTCATGCCCTCAGGCCGGACATTCTGCGGCACGACGGGGGCCTTGCCGCAAGCCCCCCGGTGCGCTATACGTTAAGAAGGGAAGAGGAGTGAGTACGCCTCCCTTTCCACCCTCCCCCGCAGGCCCCGCGAAACTCGCGGCGAAAAAGTCTGCCCGCCGATGTCGAGAACCCGCGCCCGGCTCCGTCCCCGAGGTGAACGCGTCCACAATGGGTCGCACCAGCGCCGAGGAGAACGACCATGGCCAAGTACCTGCTGCTGAAGCACTACCGCGGCGCCCCCGCCGCCGTGAACGACGTCCCCATGGACCAGTGGGCGCCCGAGGAGATCTCGGCCCATGTGCAGTACATGAACGACTTCGCGGCCCGGCTGGAGCAGACCGGCGAGTACGTCGACAGCCAGGCGCTCTCCCCCGAGGGGACGTTCGTCCGCTTCGACGGCGAGGGGCGCCCGCCGGTCACCGACGGCCCGTTCGCCGAGACCAAGGACGTCATCGCCGGCTGGATGATCATCGACGTCGACAGCTACGAGCGCGCCGTAGAGCTGGCCGGTGAGCTGTCGGCCGCCCCCGGAGCCGGTGGCAAGCCGATCCACGAGTGGCTGGAACTGCGCCCGTTCCTGGGCACGCACTCAACCACCACGGACTGCACCTTCAAGTGAACGAGGTCCTGCTGAGAAGCCTCACGCCGAGCGTGCTCGGGATCCTCGTCCGCCGCGGAGCAGACTTCGCGGCGGCCGAGGACGCCGTACAGGACGCGCTGGTCGAGGCGGTCCGGGTCTGGCCGGACGATCCGCCGCGCGACCCGAAAGGGTGGCTGGTCACGGTGGCGTGGCGGCGGTTCCTCGACGCGACGCGCGCGGACACCGCCCGCCGTAGACGCGAGGACCTGGTGGACGAGGAGCCGGCGCCCGGTCCCACTCCCGCGGCGGACGACACGCTCCAGCTCTACTTCCTGTGCGCACACCCGTCGCTGACGCCGTCGTCGGCCGTCGCGCTCACGCTGCGCGCGGTCGGCGGGCTCACCACCCGGCAGATCGCTCAGGCCTATCTGGTGCCCGAGGCGACCATGGCGCAGCGCATCAGCCGGGCCAAGCGCACCGTGTCCGGGGTGCGGTTCGACCAGCCCGGCGATGTGGCCACCGTGCTGCGCGTCCTCTACCTGGTCTTCAACGAGGGCTACTCCGGTGACGTCGACCTCGCCGCCGAGGCCATCCGGCTCGCCCGGCAGGTCGCGGGCGTGATCGACCACCCCGAGGTGTCGGGCCTGCTCGCCCTCATGCTGCTCCACCACGCCCGCCGCGCCGCCCGGACCGCGCCGGACGGCAGCCTGGTGCCGCTCGCCGAGCAGGATCGCGGGCGATGGGACAACGCGTTGATCGCCGAGGGCGTCACGATCCTCCAACTCGCCCTCACTCGCGACCGGTTGGGCGAGTTCCAGGCGCAGGCCGCGATCGCGGCGCTGCACGCGGACGCGCCCGCCGCCGAGGAGACGGACTGGGTGCAGATCGTCGAGTGGTACGACGAACTCGTCGCCCTGACCGACAGCCCGGTGGTCCGCCTCAACCGCGCGGTGGCGGTCGGCGAGGCCGACGGCCCGCGCGCCGGCCTGGCCGCGCTCGCGGCACTCGACGACTCACTCCCCCGCCACACGGCGGTGGCGGCCTACCTCCACGAACGGGACGGCGACCTGTCGACGGCGGCCCGGCTGTACGCGGAGGCGGCACACAAGGCTCCCAATCTCGCCGAGCGCGACCATCTGACGCGCCAGGCCGCCCGGCTCAATACCCTCCGGTCCGCTTGAGCTGTTTGCTTTTTCCCGGAAAGTGTGGGCAATTGACGGGCGTCTCGAATTCCCCTTGCCCACACCATAGGAGAGTTCGTCAAGAGCGATATTGGCAACACCGGAAAGGGAGTTGCCGGGTCACGACCGACGCTGAATCGCTGCTACGGTGAGCACTCGTCCCGAGGTCGAGCGATGCGCCGTGTCGGCGCCCCGACCTCGGATTGCACAGCGAGTGTTCCGCTTCTCACCGGATTCCGTTCACTCTCACCTTTCCCTGTTCGCGGCACTCCCTGGAGTTCTTGAACCATGTCTGCTGAGAGCGTGGCAACCGCCACTTCCACGACACCGGAGCATTCCGGTTCCGCCCCCAGAGACCGGCATCTCGGTCTCGCCCTTTTCGTCATCGCGGCGGCCCAGTTGATGGTCATCCTCGATGCCACCATCACGAATATCGCCCTGCCCGCCATCCAGACCGACCTCGGAGTCTCCGACGCGAATCTGGCGTGGATCGTCAACTCGTACGCGCTGGCCTTCGGCGGTCTGCTGCTGCTCGGCGGAAAGGCCGGGGACCTGTTCGGCCGCCGCCGGATCTTCCAGGTGGGCATCGCCGTCTTCACCCTGGCGTCCCTGCTCGGTGGACTCGCCCCGAACGAGGGCCTGTTGATCGGCGCGCGCATCCTCCAGGGCGTCGGCGCGGCCCTCGCCGCACCCAGCGCGCTGGCGCTGATCACGACCAGCTTCCCCGCGGGCAAGCCCCGCAACCGGGCGATGGGCGTGTACGCCGCGATGGGCGGCCTCGGTGCCACGGTCGGCCTGCTGCTCGGCGGTCTGCTCACCGATGTGCTGGACTGGCGCTGGGTGTTCTTCGTCAACATCCCCATCGGCCTCGCCGTCCTCGCCGGCACCCGCAGCCTCGTAGAGGCCGAGCGCCACCCCGGCCGCCTGGACGTCCCCGGCGCCGTCACCGGGACCGGCGGTCTGATCTCCCTCGTCTACGGCATCACGCGCGGCGGCGAGCACGGCTGGACCAACGGCCTCACACTGGGCTGCTTCGCGATCGCCGCCGTCCTGTTGGTGGCGTTCCTGTTCCTCCAGGCCCGTACACCGGACGCGATGATGCCGCTGCGCCTGTTCAACGACCGTAATCGGTGGGGCAGTTACGCCACCATGCTGTTCATCGGCTCCGGCATGTTCGCCTTCTTCTACTTCCTGACGCTCTATATGCAGCTGATCCTCGGCTACAGCCCCATCAAGACCGGCTTCGCGTATCTGCCCTTCAGTTTCGGCATGGCCGCGGCGGCGGGCATCAGTTCCAAGCTCGTCGCCCACATCGCGCCCCGGCTGATCGCAGCACCGGGCCTGCTGGTCGCGGCAGTCGGCATGTTCTGGTTCGCCACCCTGGAGCCGGACTCGTCCTACGCCGGGCACCTGATGCCCGCCATGTTCGTCACCGCTCTTGGTCTGGGCATGAGCTTCGTGCCGATGACGCTCGGCGCGGTGAGCGGTGTCGCCCACCAGGACACCGGCATCGCCTCGGCCCTGCTGAACACGGCCCAGCAGATCGGTGGCGCCCTGGGCCTCGCCGTCCTGTCGACGATCTCGAACTCGGCAGCCGACGACAAGCTGCCCCATGCGGCCTCCGCGCTCTGCCGCGGCCTGGCCACAAGGGACTTGGGCCTTGTCTCGAAGGCGGGTGACGCTCTCACCCATGGCTACACGATGGCCTTCGTCGCCGCCGGAGTCGTGTTCGTGGCGGGTGCCGCCGTGACCGCGTTCGCCGTCAACGCGGGCCGGCAGCAGCACACCGAAGGCGCCGCCCCGGTCCACATGGGCTGAGCCCCCGCACATCCAGGCACCATCACGTCGAACCGGCGCGAAGACCGTGCCCGCGGCGCCCCGCAACCCTGCGCGGCGGGGCACCGCAGTGGGTACGGCCGCCGCGCCGCTGGAGCCCCGTATGACGAAGCAGCTCTCCTCAGCGAACCCCGAACTTCCCCCGCCCGTCGAGGCGTTGACCCACGCGTTCGCCCTGCTCGGCAGGCGCTGGAGCGGTCTGGTCCTCGCCGCCCTGGCCAAGGGCCCGGCAGGGTTCGGTGAGGTGCGCGAGCGGGTGCCCGGCATCAGCGACCGCATGCTCGCCGACCGCCTGCACGAACTGGCCGCCGCCGGTCTCCTCACCCGCACCCCGCAGCGCTCCTCCTACGCCCTCACCTCGCACGGCGACGCCTTCCTGATCCCTCTCGCCGCGCTGGCCGTCTGGGCCGAGGAGCACCTCATGGTCACTCCCACTGGTACTGGAGGTACTTTCCGTCGAGGGTGATGACGACCCGGTCGCCTGCCGGGTCGGGCACACGGCTGACGTCGAGGCGGAAGTTGATGGCACTCATGATGCCGTCGCCGCACTGCTCGTGGATCAGTTCCTTGATGGTGGGGCCGTAGACCTGGATGACCTCGTAGAGCCGGTAGATCGTGGGGTCCACGGGAACCGCCGCTTCCAACGCGCCCCGGGTCGGCTGGAGTTGGAAGGCGAGGGCGGCGTCCTCGCCGAGTTCCAGGAGGGCCGCGGCCGTCGCCGCCTCCTCCTTGGTCATGGGGTGCTGGCCGAGCAGCGCCGCCGTGGTCCACGCGAGCGGTCGGCCGACGGCCTCGGCCAACTGGGCCCAGGTGACACCGGTCTTCACCTTGGCCAGGCGGACCGCTTCGCCGGCTTCACCCTTGCTGAGCATGCGCAACTCCGTTCCCGGACAGCACTCTTGGCCACACGCCGTTCAGCGTAGGAGATCACCCGGGCCGCGACAATGGCGTCCCCCTCCGCCAAGTGCGGTCGTATGCCGGACTCCAAAACCCCCTCGGACGCATACTTCCGAACATGACCCACATCGACGTACAACAGATCGAAAAGGCGAACGCCGTCGAACGTACGCCGGTCGTCTTCGTCCACGGTCTGTGGCTGCTGCCGAGCAGTTGGGACCGCTGGGCAGCCCACTTCGAGCAGGCCGGGTACGCACCGGTCTCCCTGTCCTGGCCCGACGACCCGGAGACGGTCGCGGAGGCCAACGAACACCCCGAGGTCATGGCGGGCAAAACGGTCGGCCAAGTCGCCGACCATCTCACGCAGTTGATCGGCACGCTGACGCGGAAACCGGCCATCGTCGGCCACTCCTTCGGCGGACTGCTCACGCAGATCCTCGCCGGGCGCGGACTGTCCGCCGTGTCCGTGGCGATCGACCCGGCGCCGTTCCGGGGCGTGCTTCCGCTGCCGGTGTCCGCGCTGCGCTCCTCCGCACCGGTCCTCAGCAACCCCGCCAACCGCGATCGCGCGGTCCCCCTGACCTTCGACCAGTTCCGCTACGGATTCGCCAACGCCGTCAGCGAGGAGGAGGCACGGGAGCTGTACGAGACGTTCGCGGTGCCCGCGCCCGGTGCCCCGCTGTTCCAGGCGGCCACGGCGAACCTCAACCCGTGGACCGAGGCCAAGGTCGACACCGAGAACCCCGATCGCGGACCGCTCCTGATCATCTCCGGCGAGAAGGACCACACCGTGCCCTGGTCGATCGCCAACGCCTCCTACAAGAAGCAGCAGCACAACAAGGGCGTCACCGAGATCACCGAGATCAAGGGCCGGGGCCACGCGCTGACCATCGACAACGGCTGGCAGGAAGTCGCGGACACCGCCTTGTCCTTCGTGCGCCGCCACGCCTGAACTCCGCACCGCCTTCCTCGACTTCACCCGGAGCTGACCCATGTCGATTTCCCGTAGACCCTTACTTCTCGGGGCGGCTGCCGCGGCCGGCGCCCTCGCGGCCACCGCTCTCCCCGCCTCGGCGGCACCCGCCACCGGAGGCAGGACCAGCGCGCCGAAGCCGACCGTGGTCCTGGTGCACGGGGCGTTCGCCGACGCGTCCAGCTGGTCGGCCGTGACCTCGCGGCTGCAGAAGGCGGGGTACACCGTCGTGGCACCCGCCAATCCGCTGCGCGGACTGACCTCGGACGCCGCCTACCTCTCCGCGCTCCTCAAGACGATCGACGGCCCGAAGGTCGTCGTAGGACATTCCTACGGCGGCGCCGTGATCACCCAGGCGACCGCGGGCGACCCGAGTGTGAAGGCGCTCGTGTACGTCGCGGCCTTCGTGCCCGACAAGGGCGAGCAACTGGGCGAACTCGCCGCGCGGTTCCCCGGGTCGCAGCTGACCGACGCGCTGCAGCCGCTGCCCGACGGCTCGGGCGGTACCGATCTGGCCATCCAGACGGCGAAGTTCCACGCGGTCTTCACCGCCGACCTCCCGGCGTCCACCTCCGCACTGCTGGGGGCCTCCCAACGCCCCATCAGCGCGGCGGCGTTCACGGACGTCACCACGGCGGCGGCCTGGCACGACCTCCCCTCGTGGGCGGTCGTGGCGGCGCAGGACCGGGCGATCGCGCCCGACCTGGAACGCTTCGAGGCCAAGCGGGCCGGTTCCCACACGGTCGTGGTGGACTCCTCGCACGTGGTGATGATCTCCCACCCCGACCTGGTCACGAAGGTCATCAAGTCGGCGGCATCCGCGACGAGTTGATACCCGCACCAGCCGCTACGGCCGCCGTCGCGCCGCGACCATGCGGACGCGGGGGCTGCCGTCGCCGCGGTGCCCGAACTCGGGCAGGGCGTAGAGGTCGATGTCGAAGCCGATCCGCTGCAACTCCCTCTGCACGAATCCGAGTTGGAAGTCGCGGTAGTACATGACGAAGGGCGGTCGCCAGACGGCGTTGCGGACCTTCATCACCGCGTCGAAGCCGGACAGCATCCAGTACGCGGGCGAGGTGGGACGTGGCGGCGCGAGGACGGGGAACGCGAAGCATCCGCCGGGTCGCAGCACGGAGTGGACCTGGCCGAACAGGCCCGGCAGTTCGCGGGGCAGGAAGTGGCCGAACGCGCCGAAGCTGACCACCAGGTCGAAGTCGGCCCCGAACGGCAGGGCACGGGCGTCACCGCGGACCCACGACACGCGGGGTTCGTCGCTCTTCACGCGCTCTCGGGCGACCGCGAGCATGCCCGCGCTGAAGTCGACGCCGGTGACGCTCCTTCGGCACACCTTCGTCAGCGCTTCGGCGCCCGCGCCGGTGCCGCAGCACAGGTCGAGTCCGTCGTCGAAGGGCCCGATGCGCCGCAGTGTCGAGGCGACCGCGTCGAGCACCGGGGCCGGTGTCCGGAAGGGGGTGTGGTCGAACTTGGGCGCGAGGAGGTCGTAGCCGTGCTCGACGGACGACAGTGCCTGGACGGCGAGTTCGCGCAGACTGGGACCTTCGGGGCTGAACATCCGGGTCAGCCTAGGGCAACCCGGTGCTTCAGGATCGCGAGAACGCGTTCGCACCAGCGGAGGTTCTCCTCCTCGAAGGTGATCCCGGCCATCAGCGTGAGATACGGCCCGATGCGGTCGGCGTCCCGGAGGTACTCCTCCTCGGTCCGCCCGGCGAGGAGATGGTCACGCACGCGCTCGTAGCGGTCCAGCTTGCCGCGCGCCCACGATCTGCGCTCCTCGATCAGCTCGCGGATGACGGCGGGGTCGGTGCCGTCCATGGCCTGGATCTTGATGAGGAACTCGTCGCGGATGGCGGTGGGGCGTCTGGGCGGCTCGGCGGCGAAGGTGTCGAGGTCGCGCCGGCCGGCCTCGGTGAGCGTGAACATCCTTTTGTTGGGCCTGCGTTCCTGCTGTACGACCCGTGCCTCGATCAGTCCGTCCTGGGCGAGGCGCTCCAGTTCGCGGTAGAGCTGCTGCGGGGTCGCGGGCCAGAAGTTCGCCAGCGACACGTCGAAGGTCTTGGCCAGCTCGTAGCCCGAGGCCTCGCCTTCCAGGAGGGCCGCGAGGACCGCGTACTTGAGGGACATGTGGACACGCTAACAGCGGTTGATTAGTCTCATCCACACCTACTCAACTAATTGACTATGAGGTGAGCCGATGCGTGCGTTCCGTGAGGCGGTCGAGGCGCAGGACATGGACGCCGTCGAGGCGCTGCTGGCCCAGGACGTGGTCTTCACCAGCCCGGTCGTGTTCAAGCCGTATCCCGGGAAGGCGATCACCGCGGCGATCCTGCACGCCGTCGCGCGGGTCTTCGAGGACTTCCGCTACGAGCGGGAGATCGGTGACCCGGACGGTCCCGACCACGCGCTGGTGTTCAGCGCGCGGGTCGGCGACCGCCGGCTGACCGGCTGCGACTTCATCCACGTCAACGAGGAGGGCCTGATCGACGATCTGATGGTCATGGTCCGTCCACTGTCGGGGGCGCAGGCTCTCCAGGAGGCGATGGCCGCGCAGTTCGAGACCATCGCCAAGGAGGCGGAGGCGCGGATCGGATGAGCAGCTCGCCAACGAGGAGGAGGCGCCCGTCGGTTGAGCCTCGCGCCTCCTCCATGGGTCACGCCACGGTCAGCGTGAGCACGCCCGTGTAGGTCTGGCCGCCCGTGATGGCCGTCGCCGTCCCGTCGACCGTCAGCGTGACCTTCTTGCCCCTGGGTGCCTTGACGGTCGCGTCGGCGGCGAGGGCGAGCCGGGTCAGGTACGAGGTGCCGGTGACCGTCCAGGTCGAGCCGCTGTTCAGCTGCACGATCGCGCCGTTGTTGACGGCGGCCTGCGCGGTGTTGGTGACGATGCCCAGCTCGTAGAAGGTCGACGCGTCGATGCTGGACACCCGGTGCTTGGCCGCCGTCGCGGAGATGACGCCCTCGACGCTCGCGTCCTCGAAGGTGAGGACCATGTTCTTGCCCTTGCGCATGCCGTTGTAGAAGTCGCCCTCCAAAGCTATGGAGTTGAAGGTGGCGGCTCCGTCGGTGGTGTGCACGGCGGTCGGGTCGAAGCTCGCGTCCTTCACCGGGTCGCCCGTCGGCTCGGTGTAGACGCCGATGTTCATCATCTTGCCGTCGACCGGGACCGGGCCCGGGTCGTCCAGCTCGATCATCTGGAGGATGATCCCGTCGCGCGGGTTGAGCCGGGCGCCCTGCGAGCCGTCGACGCTGATCGTGGTCTGCTGGCCCTTGTTGAGGAAGGTCGCCCGCTCAGAGTTGATCACCGTGCCGCCGTCGAGGGTGAGTTGGCCGGTGCCGAAGAACATGTAGCCGAAGTGCCCGGAGTTCACGACGGTGTTGCGCACCGGGATCGACGCCAACTCGCCCTTGGACAGCCCGAGTTCCAGCTCGGTGTTGAGCGCGGAGACAGCCGCCTTGGTGCTGTCGCCGTAGTGCACGACCGCGGCGGGGCCAGCGATGATGGTCGCGTAGCTGCCGACGTCGAGCCGCGACCCGAGCACCCGTACGGTCGCGTCGCCGATGGCATAGGTGCCGTAGCCGTACTCCCCCGTGTTGCCGAAGTGGCTGTTGATCGCGGTCAGTTTGAGTCCGCTGCCGCCCTCGACCGACAGGGCACCCCAAGTTTCCGAGAAGATCGTGGAGTTGAGGTAGGTGGCCTTGCTGTTCTTGCCGATCAGGTTGGTGGCGCGGACATTGCCGTCGAGGCCGAGCATCCAGGGCACGGACTCCATGTACGGCGTTTCGACGGTGGCTTGGTAGTCGGCGGGCAGTACGCCGTTGCGGGCGCGGAGGACGGAGTCCTTGACGATGACGTTGGCGCCGTCGTTGGCGATGACGGCGGTGCGGACGACGCCCTTGTTGTCGATGCGGGCGCCGTCCAGGACCAATGTGGTGGCCGAGCCGTCGCCGACGACTGCTGCGCCGTAGCCCGCGAAGTCGCAACGGCCGTTGCCGGTAAGGGAGATGGTGGGCCGGTCGAGCGTGTAGGTGGCGTCCTGGACGTACACGCCGTCGAAGCACTCGCCGGTCGAGGTGATCGACACGTTCCTGGCGTAGGCGTCGGTGAGCCTGCCGCCGAGCACGGCCGCGAGGACGGACTTGCCCTTGACCACGCCGTCGCCGTCGACGTAGACCGCCTGCCGGAAGGGGAAGGTGAGCGTCTGGTACGTCACCTCGTTGGCCGCGGTGACGGTCAGGACGACATCCCCCCGGTAGGTGCCGGCTTGGATCAGGGTGGCCGTGGCGCCGGTGGCGGTGAGCAGCTGTCCGGTCTCCACGCCGTCGACGGTCAGCGAGAGGCCGGCGCCGTCCGGGGCGACGATCTTCCCGCCGGAGGCGATGGTCAGCTCGCTCACGCGAGTGGTCGCGGAGACCGTGTACGTCTCACCGGATCCGACCGAGATCCGCGTGCCCGAAGCCTTCTCGGCCGTCGGCGCGGCGGTGGCGGAGACCGCCGGCACCAGTACGGCTCCGGCCGTGGCAGTACCGGCGATCAGGACCGAGCGTCGGGTGATCAGCGTCATTGCTTGCCTTCCCAGGGATCGATGCGCCGTTGCGCAGTGTGACCGGCCGGCCGTCGAACGCGGGATGCGGACGGGCCCGGCGGAGGCACCGAAGGTGCGCACGAGGGAGTGAAGCAGCCATGGGAAACAGGGAATAGGCGGGCGGCACACACATATGGGAGCCCGATGCCTCGGATCACGCCGACCATTTCATGGCGGTCACACAGAGTCGTCATAGGGGGTGGGTGCCCTTACGCACGACGGTGAGGCGGGCGGCTCGTCGGCCGTCCACCTCACCGTTCTCGTACGCGCTACGGCTACGCCGGGGCGATCATCCCTGCGGACAGGTCGATGTCGGCCCCGCACAGGCCGGGCATCGCGAGCATCGCCACCAGCGCCTGGGCGACCTCGTGCTCCTCGACGAGCCGGCCGAGGGCGGCCCGGGAGGCGAAGTCGCGTTCGGCCTCGGCGACCGTACAGCCGGTCAGTTCGGCGGTGAGCTTGAAGTTGCGGTCCATGCGCGGGCCCCGAACCGGGCCCGGGGAAAGGGAGTTGACCGCGATCCCCTGCGGGCCGACCTCCCCGGCGAGGGTCCGGGTCAGGCCCAGCAGCGCCATCTTGGAGGCGGTGTACGGGGTACGGTTGAGCAGCGGGCGTTTGCCGCTGACCGAGGCGACGTTGACGATGTCGCCGCGTCCGGCCGCGAGCATCGGCGGCAGGAGGGCCCGGCACATCAGATAGACGCCCCGGACGTTGGCGGCGAACACGTCGTCCCACTCGTCCGGTTCGATGTCGACCAACGGCCGTACGGGACCGGCGACTCCGGCGTTGTTGACGAGCAACGACACATCCTCGTCGGCGAGTTGGGCGGCCAAGGCGCTGACAGCGGCAGGGTCGGAGACGTCGCACACCGCCGTACGGGCCTGTCCGCCGTCCTTGACCACATGTGCCGCCGCCTCCGCCAGCGCCGACTCGTTGCGCCCGACGAGGATCACCCGGGCACCGGCGTCCGCGAGGGCCAGCGCGGAGGCGCGCCCCAGCGGTCCGCCGCCACCGGTGACGAGCGCGGTACGCCCCTCCAGGGTCACGGGGTGTTCCAGGGCAGCTCGTCGCCCGCAGCCTTCGCGGCCCGTACGTCGCCGGACCGTGCGTGTCCCTCGAACAGCTCGACGCGGGCCGCCCGCCCGCACAGTCGGCCCAGCAGTGTCTGGGAGTCGGTGTCGGTGACCTCCTGATAGGTCACGGTCTTGAGGTACTTCCCCACCCACAGGCCGCCGGTGTAGCGGGCGGCACCACGTGTGGGCAGCACATGGTTGGTGCCGATGACCTTGTCGCCGAACGACACACAGGTGCCCTCGCCGAGGAACAGGGCGCCGTACTGGGTCATGCGCTCCAGTGCGAGGCGGGGTTCGGCGGTCAGCACCTCCACGTGCTCGAAGGCGAACTCGTCGGCGAGGGCGTACAGCTCGTCGAGGGTGTCGACGACGTGGACCTGGCCGTGGTCGCGCCAGGCGGGCCCGGCGAAGTCGCGGGTGGGCATGCCGGGCAGGAGGCGTTCGACCTCGGCGATGGTCTGCTCGGCGAGTTCGCGGGAGGTGGTGATGAGGACGGCCGGGGAGTCCGGGCCGTGCTCGGCCTGGGAGAGCAGGTCGACGGCGCACACGAACGGGTCGGCGTGCTCGTCGGCGAGGACGAGGATCTCGGTCGGCCCGGCGAACAGGTCGATGCCGACCTCGCCGAAGAGCTGCCGCTTGGCCTCGGCGACATAGGCGTTGCCGGGTCCGGCGATCAGGTTCACCGGCCGCATCGACTCGGTGCCCACGGACATGGCGGCCACCGCCTGCACCCCGCCCAGCAGCCAGATCTCATCGGCACCGGCCAGATGTGCGGCGGCGACGGTGGCCGCCGGGATCTCCCCGTGGATGGGCGGCGTACAGGCCACCACCCGGGACACGCCCGCGACCTTGGCAGTCACGATGGTCATGTGGGCGGAGGCGGTGAGCGGGTAACGCCCACCGGGGATGTACGCGCCCGCCGCCTGCACGGGGATGTGCTTCTGCCCGAGCCGTACTCCCGGGAGCGTCTCGACCTCGAACTCCCGCAGGGAGTCGAGCTGGTGGCGGGCGAAGGTGCGCACCTGGTCCTGGACGAAGCGGATGTCGTCGATGACCTGCTGCGGCACCGACGCGACGATCTTCTCGACCTCCTCGTCGGACAGCCGGAAGGAGTCGGGGCTCCACTTGTCGAACTTCTCGGAGTAGGCGCGCACGGCAGCGTCACCGCGCTCACGGATGTCCGCGATGACGCCGGTCACGGTCTCCCGCACCTGGTCGAGGGAGGCGGTCACCTCTGACCTGGGCACGGCGTGTTTCAGAATCGTTGCCACAACTGCGGCCTTTCTGCGGGTGGTTCGCGACAGACGGGTGGTCAGACCGGCGGTGCTTCGAACAGCACGTCGGGGTCGTTGAACTGCTCCTTGGCGACCGACTCGCTCATCGGGTCGGCGGTGCCCCACTGGTCCTGGGTGACCGGGTCGTCGACGTCATGGCGGCCCGGGTGCCACAAGTCCTCTTCCAGGACGGCGAGTTCGGTCGTGTACTCGACGGTGTTGCCGTGCGGGTCGTGGAAGTAGGAGAAGGTGTTGTCACCGGCGAGATGCCGGCCGGGCCCCCAGGTCAGCCGGGTCCCGGCGCGCAGCGCCCGCCCGGTGCCCCGCATGTACTCCTCGACCCCGCGCATCTCGAACGAGGCGTGGTGCAGGGAGACATGGGGGCCGCGGGCGATGGCGAAGGAGTGGTGGAGCGGGCTGCACCTCAGGAAGTACATGAGGTCGCCCATGTGCGCCGAGTACAGGGTGTCGGTCAGCCGGAACCCGAGGTGCCGGACGTAGAAGTCCCGAAGCCCTTCCGGGTCCTGGGAGTTGACCACACAGTGCGAGAGCCGGACCGGGATCGCCTCCCGCTCCTCGATCTTCCGGTGAGTGCGGGTGGCGACATCCGCCGAGACCTCGACGACCCGCCCGTCCGGGTCGAAGAACCGGAAGCCGTAGCCACCGCCCGGAGTGTCCAACGCGCCTGGTTCGCCGAGGAGTTGGACCCCGGCCCGCCCAAGTCGCCCGTGCAGCTCGTCAACGGCAGCCGGTGAGACGGCCCCGAAGGCGACCAGATCCATCCGCTTCCGCTCGTCCTCGCGGATCCGCACGATGTACTGCTCGGGGCTGCCCTCGGCGGCGAAGAAGGCGACACCGCTGTCGTCGGCGACCTCGGTCAGCCCCCAGGTGGTGCCGTAGAAGGCGCGCTGGCGGGCGAAGTCCGGTACGGCCAGATCGACATGGCGCAGATGGGTGATGGGCTGGAAGGGCTTGGATGGGGATGTCACTGTCCGCTCCTGACGGTGTTGCGCTGATGGCCCAGGCCGGTGATCTCCGACTCGACGACGTCGCCGGGCTTCAGGAAGACGCCCCAGTGCGCGCCGTTGCCGGCCGGGGACCCGGTGAGCAACAGGTCACCGGGGCGCAGGGTGGTGGTCGTGGAGACGTAGGCGATGAGCCGTGGGATGTCGAAGATCATGTCCTTCGTCGACTCGTCCTGGCGGACAACTCCGTTGTGGCGCAGGGTGATCCGCAGGTCCCCGGGGTCTCCGACGAAGGCCGCCGGTACCAGGAAGGGCCCGGTCGGCAGGAAGGTGTCCGCGTTCTTGGCCGTGAACCAGTCGGTGCCTATGGCCTTCAAGTCGGGCCGGTAGAGGCGGTCGCGGGTGGTGAGGTCGTTCGAGATCGTGTATCCGGCCACGTACTCCATCGCGTCCTCCGCCGGGATGTTCTTGCCCGACTTGCCGATGACGAGGGCGAGTTCGAGTTCCCAGTCGTGCTGTTCGCCGAGCGCGGGGAGCACGATGTCGTCGTAGGGACCCGAGAGGGCGCGCGGGGAGCCGAGGAAGACGTACGGAACGCCGTTGCGGGCGCGCTCGTCCATCATCAGCTCGGCGTCGGCGCGGGCCTCTTCAGGGGTGGCGCCGTGCACGCTCTCCTTCTCGGCGGCGACCAGATCGACCACGTGCTTGCGGTAGTTGGCGCCGCTCTGCAGGATCTGGCCGGGCTCGATCGGGGTCAGCACGCGCAGCGCTGCCAGGTCGTGCCAGGTGCCTTCGGAGGACCGGGCGAGGCCGGCGAGCCGGGGCAGCCAGTCGTCCCAGTCCTCGACGAGCGCCCGGACCGACGGCGCGAGCTCGGAGAGGTCGCGCACTCGGGAACCGGTGACCAGGCCGGGGAAGACACCCTCGCCGGAGACGCCGGAGGCGAACGTACCGAGTGCGAAGGGTCCGGCATGGGTGGGCTGTGGATCGGGCACGGCGCTCTCCTCGTACGGGTGGGGGCTCGCCCTCGACGCTAGGCAGCCCGGGCACCCGGCGGAAATGGCGATCCGCGATGCCTGCCATCACCGGCCGGCCCGGCCCACCACGTCGTGGTGCCGCGCCCCGCGCGGCGGGCCCGTCGGCCGCTCAACTGCGGCTCCATCGCCGTACGGGATGCATGACGTCCCCCTTGCCGATGCCTCGATCCGTTGACCGTGGATCGACCGCCCACGCAGGCTCGGAGCACCCACTTTCCCGAGGAGAAGAACGTGATAGTCGAGCATGCCGAGCTGACCGTCGAGGCGGGTCGGGAGCGGGAGTTCGCGGAAGTGTTCGGCAAGGCCCGTGAGGTGCTGGCCGAGGCCGAGGGGTTCCGCTGGGCCGAGCTGCTGCGCGGCGTAGAACGGCCGGAAGTCTTCCTGCTGTTGGTCGGCTGGGACTCGGTCGAGGCACACATGGTCGGCTTTCGGGAGTCCGAGCCCTTCGCGCGCTGGCGGGCCCTGGTCGGACCGTTCTTCGCCAAGCCGCCGGCCGTCGAGCACTTCCACGAACTCGGGCCGCGCTTCTCCCGGTGACCCCACTCCGCTGTCTACGTTCGCAAGGATCGCCCATGCCCGTACAGAAGGTGCTCGTCGTCGGCGGCGGCATCACCGGTAGCGTGCTGTGTCTCGCGCTCGCCCAGCGGGGCGCCGAGGTGGAGCTCGTCGAGATCTCTCCGCAGTGGTTCGGTGTGGGCCATGGCATCACCGTCCAGGGCAACGCCCTCAAGGCGCTGCGTTCCGTGGGTGTCCTGGACCGGGTGCTGGCCCGGGCGGTGCCGTTCGACATCATGCGGCTGCGCTCGGCCGACGGCGGGCTGATCACCGAGTTGAACACCCCGCACACCGGCGGGCCCGAACTGCCGTCCACGGCGGGCGCGTTGCGCTCGGATCTGCAGGACGCGCTGTGCGACGCGGTGCGCGGGCACGGGGTGCGGGTGCGCCTCGGGCTGAGCGTGGACCGGCTCGACCAGTCGCCCGGCCAGGTGGACGTGTCCTTCACGGACGGTTCGACCGGCCGCTACGACCTTGTCGTGGGCGCCGACGGCATCAACTCGGCGATGCGTGCCCTGATCGGCATCGACGCCAAGCCCAGTCCCGTCGGCATGTCGATCTTCCGGGTCGTCGCGGAGCGCCCGGCCGAGATGGATTGCGCCGAGGTGTACTACGGCGGGCCCCGCTTCAAGGCCGGCTACAGCCCGATCTCACCGGACCAGTGCTACGCCTACCTCCTCGACGAGAACCTCGACGCCTCGCTCATCGGCCCGCGCGCCCCGCTCTCCCTGCTGCGCGAGCGCGGCGCCGGGTACGGCGGGACCTGGGGGAAGATCCTCGCCTCGCTGCCCGACGACACGGCGGTCGACTACCGCTGGATCGAGGCGATCCTCGTCGACGAGCCCTGGCACCGGGGCCGCGCGATGGTCATCGGCGACGCCGTGCACGCCTGTCCCCCGCTGATCGCACAGGGCGCGGCGATGTGTATGGAGGACGCGGTCCTGCTGGCGGAGCTGGTGACGGCGGACGAGCCGACGGAGAAGGCCCTGGACCGCTTCATGGCCAGGCGACTCCCCCGGGTGCGGATGGTCCTGGAGAACTCCCTGCGGCTCGCCGACTGGGAGATCCACCCGGGCACACCCGGCGCCGACCCGGCCCGCATCATGTCGGAGACGCTCGACAACCTGAGGGCGGCGGCGTGACCGGCTCGCCCGTGGTCGACTTCCACGGCCACCTCGCCGTCCCCGCCGCCGACGCCCTGGTGGCGGGAACCCCGGGTCTCGCCGCCGAACTCGCGGCCGAGCAGCGCGCCCACTCCCCCGCGTCCCTGGCCGTCAACCGCGCTCAACTCCAGCGCCTGGAACCCAGGTTGACGGATGTCACCACCCGCCTCGCGGACCTCGACGCGATGGGCGTCGACATCCAGGTGGTCGGGCCGATGCCGATGCACCACTACTGGGCGGACCAGGATCTCGCGATCCGGCTCGCCCGTACCGTCAACGAGGCCGTGGCCGCCCACTGCGCCACCGCGCCGGACCGGCTGTTCGGCCTGGGCACCGTCCCGCTCCAACACCCGGACCTGGCCGTCGCGTTGCTGGACCAGGCGGTCAACGACCATGGCCTGTACGGCATCAGCGTCTCCACGACGGTCGACGGCCGTGAACTGGCCGACCCCGTGCACGACGTGGTGTGGCAGCGGGCCGAAGACCTGGGCGCGGTCGTGTTCATCCATCCATGGGGCTGTTCCCTCGGCGAGCGCCTGGCGACCAACTACTTGGGAAACACGGTCGGTCAGCCCGTCGAGACGACGGTCGCCCTCTCGCATCTCATCTTCACCGGTGTCCTCGACCGCTTCCCGCGCCTCAAGCTCGTGGCGGCGCACGGCGGCGGCTATCTGCCGACGTACATCGGCCGTTCGGACCACGCCTGGCGGGTACGCGAAGACGCCCGCGGCTGCGCCGAGTTGCCCAGCTCCTATCTGCGGCGGATGTGGTTCGACGCGCTGGTGTACACCCCGCGCGGACTGCGTCAACTCGTCGAGGAGGTGGGTGCGGACCGGGTCGTCCTCGGTACCGACCATCCCTTCGACATGGGTGTCGACGATCCGGTGGCCCGCCTGGACGCGGCCGGGTTCGACCCTGCCGACCGGGCCGCGATCGCCGGGGGCAACGCTCTCGACCTGCTGTTGAAAGGACACACCCGATGACAACCCGTCCCACTCTCGGCCCCATCGAGGAAGAGCTCGCCAAGGCCCGTTCCGCCTACCGCAATTGGGGCCGCTGGGGTGAGGACGACGTGCTGGGCACCCTGAACTTCATCGACGACGCGATCCGCGCCCACGCGGTGGGCCTGGTCCGGCGCGGGCGGTCCTTCTCGCTCGCCCAGGAGTTCAACGAGTCGGGCCCGCAGCGCGGTTTCCGCGGCCGTATCAACCCGGTGCACTACATGAAGGACACCGGTTCCGACGCGGCGGCCGGTACCCAGGGTTTCCCGCACGGCTTCGGCGGCGCCGACGACCACGTCCTGATGCCCCTGCAGGCCTCCACGCAGTGGGACGGCCTGGGCCATATCTACGACAACAAGCAGGCGTGGAACGGCCGTCCGTGCACCATCGTCAACGGCGACGGCGACTCGGTCACCGGCATCGAGCACATGAAGGACGCCTTCACCAGCCGCGGGGTCCTGCTCGACGTGGGCCGTGCGGTCGGCGAGGAGCACGGTGAACTCCCGGACGGATTCGCCATCCTGGAGGAACATCTGCGGGCCACGATCGAGGCGCAGGGTGCCACCAGTTCGGTCCGGCGCGGCGACCTGGTCCTGATCCGCACCGGCCAACTCGGCCGCGTACGACGGCTCGGCGCGTGGGGCGGTTACGCCGCCGGTGACGCGCCCGGCCTCTCCTTCACCACCCTCGGCTGGCTGCACCGTACCGAGATCGCGGCGATCGCCTCCGACACCTGGGGACTTGAGGTACGACCCTACGAGTTCCCGCAGCCCGCGATGTCCCCGCTGCACCAGATAGCGATCCCCAACATGGGCCTCCCGCTGGGTGAGATGTGGGACCTGGAGGCGCTGGCCGAGGACTGTGCGGCCGACGGCGTCTTCGAGTTCCTGCTGGTCGCCGCGCCGCTTCCGGTGACTGGTGCGGTGGGCGCCCCCGTCAACCCGATCGCGATCAAGTGAGTACCTACTTGAACCTGAACCATTTCTCCGGCACCCTCCACCTCCCCGACGACGAGGACTTCGAGACGGCGTGTTTCGGCCGGGTCTTCAACGCCCGCCGCCCGTACGACCGTTCACCGGCCGCCGTCCTGATGGCCGAGTCGGAGCAGGACGTCGTGGAGGGGGTACGACTGGCTCTGGAGCGGGGCTGGCAGGTCGCCGTCCGTTCCGGCGGGCACAGCTGGGTCGCCTGGTCGGTGCGAGACGACGCGCTGCTGATCGACCTCGGAGGCTTCCGCGAGATGTCGTACGACCCGGGGACCGGGATCGCGACGGCGACCCCCAGCGTGAAGGGCGGCGACGAACTCAACCCGTACCTAGGACAGTTCGGCCGCTTCTTCAACGGCGGGCACTGCCCCTCCGTCGGTATCGGCGGCTTTCTGCTCCAGGGCGGCCAGGGCTGGAACGCGCGAGGCTGGGGCTGGGCGGCGGAGAACATCGTGGCGATCGATGTCGTCACCGCCGAGGGCGAGTTGGTGCGCGCCGACGCGACCCGGCACAGCGACCTGTTCTGGGCGGCGCGCGGCGCGGGCCCCGGATTCTTCGGCATCGTCACTCGCTTCCACCTCCGCACCCGCCCACTGCCGCAGTACCTCGGGCACACCGTGCACGCGTACCCGCTGGACCTGTTCAACGAGGTCATGACCTGGCTGCACGGCATGCACCACACGGTCTCGGACCTGGTGGAGATCGTCGCGCTCACCCAGACACCGCCCGGCCTGGACGAGCCGGTGCTGCTGGTCACGGGCGTGTCGATGACCGACACCGCCGAGGAGGCCACCGAGGCGCTGGCACCACTGCACGCCAACCCGTACGCGGACCGGGCCCTGTTCCGCGTGGAGGCCCAACAGACCACGTTCGCCGAACAGTTGGCGGGACAGCGCACCGCCAACCCCGAGGGCCACCGCTACCTGGTGGACAACGCCTGGCTGACCGGCCCGGCCGAGGAGGTCGTACCGGCGATCCGCAGGGCGTTCACGGAGCAGCCCACCCGGCAGACCTTCACCATCTGGTTCTCCATGGCCCCGCTGCGCCAACTCCCCGACATGGCCTTCTCGTTGCAGTCGGAGATCTACTGCGCCACGTACGTCATCCACGACGACCCGGCACGGGACACGGAGCTGCGCGCCTGGCTGGACAGGGCGATGGCGGACATGGAGCCGGTGACTGCCGGCCAGTACCTCGGCGACTCGGACTTCACCGTGCGGCAGTTGAGGTTCATGGGCGACGAACAGTGGCGGCGACTGCGGGAGATCCGGGCCGCCTACGACCCCAAGGGCCTCTTCGTCGGCCACCTCAGCACGGGGACCGTCACCAACACCAACCACTGGGAGCAGTGAGCGATGCGTTTCGCGACATACGAGTACGAGGGCGTGGAGCGCGCCGGGGTCGTCCGGGACGGGACCGTCCATCCGCTGCCCGAGGGCGTCACCGTACTGACCCTGCTGGAGCAGGACGTACTGCACGCGGCCGGCACCGAAGCACTGCGCACGCCAAGCGAGTTGACGGTGGATCAGGTGCGGCTGCTGCCTCCCCTCAAGCCGCCGTCCATCCGGGACTTCGTCGGGTTCGAGGCGCACATCGAGGGGGTGTCGAAGTCTCTGGACGGGCTGGAGCACGTGCCCGAGGAGTGGTACCGCGCGCCCAACTTCTACTTCACCAACCCCCATGCGGCATACGGCGCGCACGACAACGTGCCGGTGCCCGCGGGCTGCTCGGTGCTCGACTTCGAGCTGGAGGTCGGCGTGGTCATCGGCCGCGCCGGACGTGATCTCACGCCGGAGCAGGCACGCGAACACATCGTCGGCTACCTCGTCTTCAACGACTGGTCGGCCCGCGACCTGCAGAAACCGGAGAAGAACCTCGGCCTCGGCTTCTCCAAGGGCAAGGACTTCGCAAACACGCTCGGCCCCTGCCTGGTCACCGCCGACGAGGTCGAGGACCGGCGCGACCCGGACGGCTTCCTGGACCTGGAGATGACCGTCACCCTCAACGGTGAACTGATCGGCCGCGACACCCTCGCCAACGTCTCCTGGACCTTCGAGGAGATGATCGCCTACGCCTCCCGCGACGCCTGGGTGCGCCCCGGGGACATCCTCGGCTCGGGCACCTGCGGCTGGGGCGCGCTGGCCGAGTTCTGGGGCCGGGTCGGCGAGCGCACCCCGCCGCCGCTCCGACCCGGCGACGAGGTGACCCTCGCCGTGGAACGCCTCGGCACCCTCTCCAACCGCGTGGTGCCCGGCCGTACGGACGTGTACCTGCCGCGCGCCCGCAAGCGCGGCCGGACCCCGAGGCCGTAGCCCCGCCCATCGGTATGCCTTCCGACCTGCACACATCCGGGGATCCGATGGCAGCTATCGGATCCCTGTGACTTCCCTCCCGGCCCCTTCCTCGGCGGGAAGGCGGTCGTTACGCTCCGGTTTCACCGAGCTTCAACGACGCGGCCGGAAGGACAGGCGCATGGGTCTGGGAGCAATCGACCTGAATCTTCTGGTGGCGCTGGAAGCATTGCTGGAGGAGAAGAACGTCACGCACGCCGGTGTCCGGCTCTCCACCAGCCAGTCCGCGATGAGCGGCTCCCTGGCCCGGCTGCGGCGGCACTTCAACGACGAGCTGCTGGTGCGGGTGGGCCGCGAGTACGAGCTGACCCCGCTCGCGGAGCGGCTGCTGCCGGTCGTCCAGTCCTCCCTGCACAAGGCGGAGGAGGCACTGTCGCTGACCAGGCACTTCGATCCCTCGCGCAGCCGGCAGCGGTTCTCGGTCGTGATGTCCGACTACGTCATGACGGTCTTCGTGGAGCCGTTGCTGCGGGCTCTCGCGCAGGAGGCCCCCGGTATCCGTATCGACTTCCACCCGATCGTCATCGGGCAGCTGGAGACGGAGACGCATCTGCGCTGTCACGACCTGATGATCGTGCCGCTGGGCTATCAGCTGCCGGGGGTCAGCGAGGCCGTGATGCACGACCGGTTCGTGTGTCTCGTCGACCCGGACAACCCGCGTCTGGTGGACGGCCGCCTCTCGCTGCGCGACCTCGCCGAGATGCCGCACGCGGCCTGCGCCGTCGGCAAACTCACCCCTGCGGACCGGCAGTTGGAGACCCTGGGCATCACGCCTCGGGTGCAGGTGAGCACGCCCGGCTTCAATGTGCTGCCGTTCCTGGTGAGCGGCACCGACCTGGTCGCCGTGGTACCCGAGCGGCTCGCCCGGCGCTATGAGGGCTTCGCGCGCTGTGCCGTCGTACCGACGCCCTTCCCCGACGTACCGCTGGTGGAGGCCATGTACTGGCACCACAACCGGCACGCGGACCCGGCGCACCGCTGGCTGCGGGAGACGGTCCGCAAGGTGGGCGCGTCGCTGGACGACCCGGTGGTGCGCGAGATCGCCGACGAGATCGCCGGCGCGGATGCCACCCATGCCGATCGTGCGTTTCCGGAGCTGACCACGGCTTCCTAGCGTGGACGGGAGACAGCCCGCACCCCTTGGAGGTAGCCGTGAGCCGCACGCGTCTGGCCGGTCGTACCGTCGTCGTCACCGGGGCCGCGCAGGGCCAGGGAGCAGCCGAGGTGACGGCCGCGGCCCTTGAGGGGGCGACGGTGGTGGCGACCGACGTCCTGGACGAGGCGGGCAAGAAGCTCGCCGCGTCCCTGCGCGCCGACGGCCTGGACGTCACCTACCGGCACCTGGACGTGTCGTCCGAGGAGGACTGGGCGGACCTCGCGGCGGGTCTGGACGTGGTGCACGGTCTCGTGAACAACGCGGGCATTCCCATGCGGGCGCGGCTCGGCGACGTCCAACTCGCCGACTGGAACCGGGCGTTCGCGGTGAACACCACGGGCGCCCTGCTCGGCATCCAGGCACTCACTCCGCTGATGCCGGCCGGATCGTCCATCGTGAACGTCGGCTCGGTCGCCGGTCTCACCGCGCATCACGCGGTCGCGTACACGACCAGCAAGTGGGCGCTGCGCGGGTTGTCGAAGGTGGCCGCGCTGGAGCTGGCGCCGCGCGGCATCCGTACGAACGTGATCCACCCCGGCTACATCGAGACCCCGCTGATGGCGTCCGCGAACCCGGTGTTCGTACAGGCCCACCTGTCGCTGACTCCCCAGGGACGGGCGGGGACGGTTGACGAGGTGGCGCCGCTGGTCGTCTATCTGCTGTCGGACGAGGCGTCGTACGTCAATGGCGCGGAGATCACCGTGGACGGCGGGTACGCGGCGCACGGCGGGGTGAAGGCGATCACCAACGCGCTCGACGCCTCGTGACGGCCGGGTGCGACAGCTCTACCGGTCGCTGCGGCCGGTGCGCAGACCGGCCGCCAGCCTGGTGATGCCCTGCACCGCGAGTTCGGCGAGGTTCGAGCGGGCCACGATCGCCGTGGTCTCGCCCTGTCGACGGACGGTACGCAGGTCGCGCTCGAACTGACGTGAGAGGTGCTGGAGTTCGCGTTGCGCGGCGGCGAGCCTCTTCTCGGCGGCCGTACGGACCTGCCGGTGCTCGCGTCGGGTGTGGGGTGCGCTGCCAGCGCTGCCCGACGCGCTCGATTCCGCGGCGGGAGGTCGTGTCGCCGCGAGCGGGCGGACACCGACCATGTCCAAATAGGCTTCTACGGCGCCCAGTTCGGCGGTGCCGGCCACGGCCGCGACATATCCGTCCGGGCGGACGAGCACCCACTGCTCGGAGGACAGTCCATAGGCGCTCTGGACGCGGTCGCCGCTGTCGAGGATGTCGCCCCGGGCGCCGATGGTGTGGATGTGCAGGCCGGGGCGCGGGGCCGGGGCCGAGGCCTCGTCGACGTCGTGGCCGAGAAGGGTCCAGTGGGGTCCTTGGAACAGGCTGAACAGGCGAGTGGGCAGGCCGCCCGCGCCGGTGACGGGCGCGTCGGGCGCGCGGTCGCCGGCCAGTACGCCCTTGTCGCGCGCCGGAGTGTGCAGGGACAGGGGCGAGTTCAGGTAGCCGAGATCGAGCTGGCTGACCTCGCGGCCCCGGTGGAGGTCACGGTTCTTGGCCGCTTCGAGCAGCTTCTCGGACAGGCCGAGGACGGCTTCGGCGATCGGCCGGCGTTCCTGCTCGTACGTCTCCAGCAGGGATTCCGGGGCGCCGTCGAGTACGGCGGCGAGCTTCCAGCCGAGGTTGTAGGCGTCCTGGACACTGGTGTTGAGGCCCTGTCCGCCGGTCGGCGGGTGGCAGTGCGCCGCGTCCCCGGTCAGGAACACGCGCCCCCGCCGGTAGGTGTCGGCCAGCCGGGCGTTCATCTGGAACGCGGACGCCCAGGACACGGAGCGGATCACGACGTCGTCGCGGCCGGTGCGTTCGCGGAAGAAGGCGGTGAGTCCCTCGGCCGAGAGGTCCAGGTCGACGTCGAAGGAAACGGGGGCCTGGAGTTGGAACATGTCGGTGCCGTAGAGCGGGCACATCGAGAGCTGTCCCGCGGTGTCCTCGCCCCAGCGGTGCCAGGCGTCGGACGGGACACCGTCGACGTACACATCGGCCACGATCGCCCGCACGCCGAGGGTCTTGCCGGGGAAGCCGATCCCGAGCGTCTTGCGGACGAAGCTCGATCCGCCGTCGGCACCGATCAAGTACCTTGCGCGTACGGTCTGTTCACCGTCCGGGGTGGCGATGCGCGCGGACACGCCATCGCCGTCCTGGTCGAAGCCGACGAGTTCATGGCCGTAGCGCGGGGCGTGGCCCAGTTCGGCGAGGCGTTCGCGCAGCCGGCGCTCGGTGAGGAACTGCGGGACGAGCAAGGGTATTTGGTACGGCTCCTCCGGCGTCGGCTCCGACATCTCCACGCCGACCTGGTCGATGGGTCCGTCGGCGGTGTAGACGCGCTGGACGGGATACTCGCCGCCGGAGGCGACGATCCGGTCGATCACGCCGAGGTCCTCGAAGACCTCCTGGCTGCGGGGCTGGATGCCCTTGCCCCGGGAGCCGGCGAACGGCTGCGGCGCCTTGTCGATCAGCAGGAAGGCGATGTTCCTGCGGGCGAGGTCGAGGGCGAGGGTCAGACCGGCCGCGCCGGTGCCGCAGATGATGACGTCGGTGTCCGTGGTGGGAGACATGGCTCCGAGCTCCTTCGGTAACTCCATTGATTCCAGTACGAGTTGCATGACGGCCTTGCCGGGGTCAGGGCACCAGGACGGTGCGTACGCCCGGGACCTCGGGCGCGTTCCAGGCGCTCTCGACGTCGGCGAGGGGTACCGCCTTGGCGGTGACCGCGATGCCGCCGCTCTCGATCTCCTCGACGAGGGACGGGAGTTCCTCCAGGTACGTCCGGGTGGACACGGCGCCCTGGCCGTTGCCCTGCAGCCGGAAGTTCGCCGAGCGCAGTGCCACTGAGGGGAGTTCGATGGTGGGACCCGCCATGGCGCCGATCTGGATCCAGTTCAGGGCGCGACCGCGGTCGGCGCGGGCTCGCAGCACCGCCATGATCGCGTCACCGGCGGGCTTGCCCCACAAGTAGTCGATGACCAGGTCGACTTCGGCGGCCTCCTTGGCCAGCGCCGTCGCGGTGACGTCGGCGTCGTCGGTGAGCGCGACGGTCGCGTCCGCGCCGATTCCGGGCAGGGCCGACAGGCGAGCCTGGTCGCGTCCGGCGCCGACGACCCGCCCGGCACCGAGCCGCTTGGCGACCTGGACGGCCATCTGTCCGGCGTTGCCGGTGGCGCCGAGGATCAGCACCGACTGCCCTGCCTCGATCGGGACGCGGCGGCGCAGCGCCACCCAGGACGACATGGCGGGGTTCATCGCGGCGGCGATCTTCACGACGTCCGCGCCGTCGGGCAGCGGGATGCTGTGGCGGCTGTCCATGACGGTGCGGGTGGCCATCGGGCCGACCAGTTCGTCATCGGCGACGAAGTACACCAGGCGGCCGTCCGCACGCCGGCCGACCCCGTCGACTCCGGGCACCAACGGCAGCTTCCCGGTGCTGGTGTAGTGGCTGCCCGACGCGCCGGTGCGCACTCGGGGGTGCAGGCCCACGGCGAGGACGTCGACGACTTCCTGGTCCTCGTCGGTGGGCGCGGGCAGGTCGAAGGGCTCGTAGCGGGGCGGGTTGTCGAACGAGTTGACCACCGCGGCGTGGATGTCCATGGCTGCTCTCCTCAGATTTGGTACGTGGGACGGAGGCTTTAGTACGTGGCACAAATTAAATTAGTAGGTGCCACGTACCTTTGCAAGTAGAATCCGGAACATGACCTCACCGCGCGACACCGCGCCCCCTGCGGCCGAGGACCTCGGCCTGGTCGACGCCCTCGCCCAGCTGTCGTTCCTGGTGCAGAACGCGCTGGCCGAGATCGCCGGGGAGTACGACCTGTCGATCACCCAGACGCGGCTGCTCGGGATCCTGCGGGACCGGGAACCGACGATGAACCAGCTCGGCCACCACCTCGGCCTCGACAAGTCCTCGATCACGGGCCTCGTCGACCGCGCCCAGCGCCGGGGGCTGGTCACCCGCACGCCCAGCACCGTCGACCGCCGCTCGTTCCAGGTGTCGATCACCGACACCGGCCGACAGCTCGTGGAGCAGGTCGCCGATCGGTTCGCCGAGCGGATCGAGAGGTGCGTCGAGCCGCTTCCCGGGGCCGACCGGAAGCGGCTGTCGCGGATGGCGACCCGGATCGTGACCGCCGACGCCCACGACCGTGGCATCGACCTGCGCACCGATCCCCGCTGATCGGACTCCGTCAGACGGAGCCGCGCGGCACCGTCACCACGTGCTTGCCCACGACGCCGCCGCGCTCGAACGCCCGGTGCGCCGCGGCGATGTCCGCGAGCGGATACACGCTGTCGATCACCGGGCGCAGCGCGCCCGAGGTGACACGGTCGGCCACATCGCGCAGCACAGGGGTCTCGGGGTTGGCGCTGAAGGTGCGGATGCGGCGGGAGCCGTGCACGCTCGACGCGGCGATCGCGGCGATGGCGGACGGGGAGAGTCCGACGGTGACCATCCGGCCGCCCTTGGCCAACCGGCCGCGGTAGCAGTGCAGTTCCGTGCCGACGGTGTCGACGATGACGTCGAACGGCCCGATCCGGTCCGAGGTGGTGGAGCCGTAGTCGAGGACCTCGTCGGCACCGAGGTCGGTGAGGATCTTGGCGTGGCGGTCGCGGGCCAGCGCGGTCACCTGGCCGCCCATCGCGTGGGCCAACTGCACGGCGGCCGTGCCGACTCCGCCGGCCGCGCCCCGGACCAGGACCTTCTCGCCGCTCACCAGGCGCACACTGTCGCGAAGCGCGATCAGGGCCGTGGCACCCGCGACCACCAGGGAGGCCGCCTCGACCGAGGAGAGGTCCGCCGGGGCGTGTGAGATCCGCTCCGCGGAGACCACGACGTACTCGGCCGCCCCCGCGACGGAGTGCCGCTGCCGGGGATGCACCATGCCCCACACCCGGTCCCCGACCCGGTAGCCCTCGACACCGGCGCCGGTCGCGGCGACGACGCCGGCGAAGTCCAGCCCCACACCGATCGGGAAGCGGCGCCCCGACACCATCTTCAACTCCCCCGCCCGGACGATCACATCGTGCCCGTTCACGCTGGACGCCTCGACCGACACCAGCACCTCACCCGAGCCGGGAACGGGACGATCCACTTCATTGACCCGCAGAACGTCCGCAGTACCGAAACTCGTGATCTGAACGGCTTTCATGTCGCTGTCCTTCCGTGGCCCGCTGTGTGGTTGATCCGATGCTGGACCCCGCACGCGACATCACGGTCGTTCTCCTTTTCCTGGGTCCGGCAGACCCACCCTCGCGAGCCGCACCGACGGCATACTGACGCGATGACCGACTCCTCCCCCGCCATGGGCGACGATCCCCGACACGAACTCGCGGAGTTCCTGCGCACCCGCCGAACTCGACTGCGGCCGCAGGACGTCGGCCTGGAACCCGGCCCGAGACGGCGCGTCGCGGGACTGCGGCGCGAGGAGCTGGCCCTGCTGGCCGGGGTGAGCTCGGACTACTACCAGCGCATGGAACAGGGCCGCGACGTACGCCCCTCCGCACAGGTCCTCGACGCCCTCGCGCGCGCCCTCGGCTTCTCCGCCGAGGAGACCCGCCATCTGCACAGCCTCGCCGCCGCCGCCCGCACCCCGGCCCGCCTGCCGCGTTCGTACGAGCCCGAGGAGGTACCGGACACCACGCTACGACTGCTGCACGGCATGACCGCGCCCGCTCTGGTCGTCGGCCGTTTCCTGGACGTACTGGCCTGGAACCCCCTCGGCGGCGCCCTGCTGGGGGAGTTCACCCGCTTGCCCGAGCGGGAGCGGAACCTGCTGGCACTGTTCCTTCGCCCCGAGGCAGACCGGACCTGCCCGAACCGGGCGGCCACCGTCGCGGAGCTGATCGGGATGCTGCGCACTCAGGTCGCCGCCGATCCGGGGAACCCGCGCGCCGTCGAGCTGGTGGGTGAACTCGCCGTCCGCAGCGACGAGTTCGCGGCCCTGTGGGCCCTCCACGACGTGGCGGAACCAACCCGGGGCCAGATGCGCCTCGACCACCCCCGGGTCGGCGAACTCAACCTGGACTGGGACGCCTACCCGATACCGGGCAACCCGGGCCCCGCGCTCATGGTCTGCACCGCCGCCGAGGGCAGCCTCGACGCCGAGCGACTCCAACTCCTCGCCGGCCTGCTCGACGTCCGCTGAGGACGGTCCTCGGTCAGCCGCCCAGCCGGAGCCCCGCGAGCCAGACCTCAGGGGTTCCGGGTTCCGGCTCCTCGGCCGCCAACCGGGCCAGGATCTGCCGTGCGCGGCGCAGGAGTGCGAGGGCGGTCATCGGAACCTCCGGTGTTGTGGGCTGTTCTCACTGTCTTCACCCCACCGACGAACGGCCCCTACGCGGATCGACACTCCGCGAGCCGCCGCTCCAAGAACCTTCGTTCCGCGTCGTTCTCCACCAACTCCAGCGCCCGCCCGTACGCTTCGGCCGCCTCCGCCGTACGACCGCTGCGGCGCAGCAGATCGGCGCGGGTCGCGGGCAGCAAGTGGTAGTCGGCCAGTTCGCCCGACCGTTCCAGCTCGACCACCAACTCCAGCCCGGAGTCCGGGTGTTGGGCCATGCCGACGGCGACCGCGCGGTTGAGGCGCACCACGGCCGAGGGCACGAAGCGCTCCAACTCGCCGTACAGGGCGGCGATATCGGCCCAGTCGGTGTCGGCGGCGGTGGGTGCGGTGGTGTGGCAGGCGGCGATGGCGGCCTGGATCTGGTACGGGCCGGGGCGGCCCCGGCGGAGGGCCGTCTCCAGGAGGGCGGCGCCCTCGTCGATCTCCGACCGGTCCCACGCCGTACGGTCCTGGTCCTCCAATGTCACCAACTCACCGTCCGTGTCCACGCGCGTGTCGCGGCGGGCGCCGTGCAGCAGCAACAGCGCGAGCAGGCCCAGCACTTCGGGCTCGTCCGGCATCAACCGGGCGAGCACACGGGCCAGTCGGATCGCCTCCGCACAGAGGTTCGTCCGCACCAGGTCGGAGCCTGCCGTGGCCGCGTATCCCTCGTTGAAGAGGAGGTAGACCACGCCGAGCACACCCGTCGTGCGCTCGGGCAGCAGATGCGCGGGCGGTACCCGGTACGGGATGCCGGCGTTGCGGATCTTCTTCTTGGCGCGCACCAGCCGCTGCGCCATGGTCGCCTCGGGGACGAGGAAAGCACGGGCGATCTCGGGGGTGGTCAGCCCCGCGAGCGTGCGCAGGGTGAGGGCGACCCGGGCCTCGATGGGCAGCGCGGGATGGCAGCAGGTGAAGAGCAGCCGCAGCCGGTCGTCCTCGACCCCGCTGTCGTCACCGTCGTACTCCGGGTCGTACGGTCCCTCGTCCCGCCCCAGCACCGCGACCTCCCGGAGTTTCGCCGCCCCGACCGCCTCCCGGCGCAGGACGTCGAGGGCGCGGTTGCGGGCGGTGGTGGTCAGCCAGGCGCCGGGGCGGCGCGGGATTCCGTCGCGCCGCCACCGGTCGAGCGCCTGGGTGAAGGCGTCCTGCGCGCACTCCTCCGCGAGGTCCCAGTCGCCGGTCACCCGGATCAGGGTGGCGACGACCTGGCCCCACTCCTCGCGGAAGGCTGCGGCGACGGCCTCCTCGACGTCCGGCACGTTCACTCCCAGACCGGCCGCACCTCGACCGAGCCGCCGGCGAGCGCGGCGGGGTGCCGGGAGGCGAGCGAGATCGCCTCGTCCAGGTCGGCGACCTCGATGATGTCGATGCCGGCGACGTACTCCTTGGACTCGACGAACGGGCCGTCGCTGAGCAGGACTTCGTCACCCTGGACACGGACGGTGGTGGCGTCGGTGGACGGGCGCAGGCGGGCCCCGCCGCGCATCAGGTCACGGCTGCGGATCTCGTCGATGTACGAGGTGAAGCGGGGGTCGTCGGCGATCTCGGCGGGGCTGAGTTCCTCGCCTCCGACGGGGGTGCAGATGAACAGGACGTACTTCATGGCTACTCCCCGGCATTCTCGGTGAGGGCTGAGATGTGCTCGTGGACGATCTGCCAGCGCAGTCCGGTGTTGCGGTAGCCGGTGGTCACGCGCAGTACGTCGTCCAGCGGCCGGCCGTCGCTGCGGGTGCCGCGCAGCCGGACGAGGGCGTGGCCGAAGGCGACGGACTCGTCGACGTGGACGCGGAACTCCAGCACCTCGCGGGTCAGCGGCCAGGTCACACCCCCGAGGACGTCCTCCACGGCCTTGCGGTAGGCGGCGGTCCCGTGCCGTTCGGCGTCGAGCGCGCGGATCTGCGTCTCGCCGTCCTCCTCGCCGTCCATCGGCCAGAACGGGCGCACCTCCATGGCGCCGATGGTGGCCACGGGATGCTTGGCGGCGGCTTCCACGGCCTCCTCCAGGGTGTCGCACTCCAGGATGTCGAATCCGGCGACGTACTCCTTGGTCTCCGCGAACGGCCCGTCCGTACGGAGCACCTCGCCGCCGCGCACCCGTACGGTGACGGCGTCGGCGGGCAGCGCGAGCCGGTGGCCGTGCAGCCGTACGCCGCGGTCGCCCAGTTCCTCCACCCAGGGTTCGACGGGTGCCATCCCGGAGGCGTCGGCGGTGTCGTCGCCGCACACGAGCAGCATGTACTTCATGGATCCTCCCGGTCCTCATGAGCTTCCTACACCCCACCGACGAACGCAGCCGAGCCGGATCGACACCCTCTTCGGAAAACTCCTTCGGAAACACGAAGAGGCCGGGGCCACGAGACCCCGGCCTTCCTCCACGACGTACGGACTACGCGGTCGCCGCCTGCACCGACGGCTCCCCCGTTTCCACGGTCGCGCGCTCGGTGTTCCTGCGCACCAGCAGCAGGGTGACGACCGCGCCCAGCAGGGAGGCGCAGCCGCAGATGACCACGCCGAGGGCCATGCCGTGGCCGAGGGCGGTCTGCGCGGCGGCCTTGGCCTGGGCGCTGCCCGCGTTGACGACGGCGAGGGGTCCGGCCGCCTTCTCCATGCCCGCGTCGGCCCCGCTGAGCTTGCCGACGAGGGCGGAGGACGCGGCGCTCATCGCGATGGTGGAGATGACGGCCGGGCCGAGACCCTGGCCGAACTCGCGGACCAGGCTGGTCGCGCCGCTGGCCATGCCGGTCATGTTGATCGGTACGGCGTTCACGGCGGCGGAGGTCAGCGAGGACACCACACAGATGAAGCCGACGCCGAGCAGCAGCACCGGGCCGATGAAGGCGGCGAGGGAGGTGGTGGTGATGGGCAGGGCGGCGATCCAGAACTGCCCCGCGGCCATCGGCAGCAGGCCGCCCATCAGCAGCCAGCGGGCATCGACCCGGGTGAGCATCTTGCTGAGCACCGGCGCCAGGAGCAGCGGGATCAGCTGGAGGATCACGAACGGCATTCCGGCCCGCAGCGGGCTCAGGTGCATGACCGCGCCGAGACGGATCGAGACGCAGTAGGCGGTGCCGATGAAGCCGAACATGCCGGCCAGCGCGACGACGGCCGCCGCCGCGAACGAGGGGATCTTCAGCAGGCCGAGGTTGAACATCGGGGAGGCCGCGCGGGTCTCCGCGACGACGAACCCGACGAGCGCGACGGCCGCCAGGGTCAGCGAGCCCACGATCGCCGCGCTGCCCCAGCCGCGGTCGCCGCCCTCGATGACGCCCCAGAGCAGGGCGGTGAGGCCGACGGCGATGGTGATCTGGCCCGGCCAGTCCAGCGCGCGGCCCTCGGGCGCCTTGGAGTCGGTGACGAGCTTCCAGCAGGCGACCGCGACGATCAGACCGAGGACGACCGGCGGCACGAACGCCCAGCGGAAGTCGGCGACCGTGGCGAGGATCCCGGAGGACAGCGGGCCGAGGGCGGAGGCGAAAGAGATCGACAGCGCCCAGGTGGAGACGGCTTTCGCCCGGTCCTTGCCGTCCGGTGTGGCTGCCGCGATGACCGCGAGGGAGCTGGGGAACAGCGCGGCGGCGCCGATGCCGGCCAGGGCCTGCCCGGTCCACATCATGGTGATGTTCTGCGAGGTGGCGTTGAGCAGTTCACCGAGCGCCAGGACGAGCCCGCCGAGCACCAACAGCCGCTTGCGGCCGAAGAGATCGCCCACCACACCGAAATTCAGTTCCAGAATCGCGGTGGGGAGAATGAAGGCGGAGGTGACCCAGGCTACTTGGGAACCCGATGCACCGAATGCGGCCTGAATTTCTCCGTTGATGGGCGAGGGAACGGTAATGCACAACTGTGCCGCCGCGACCGCGAGACAGCACGCTATGAGCGTTCCGGGGTCCAGTCTTTTCAAGGAGGTCGAATCCGTCATCGTGCGTGCCCTCACTCTGCGTTTTTCTCTATGAGTTCGATGAGATTTCCCTCGGGGTCACTGACCCAGGCCATGCGCACTCCGGGCTCGGGGGACGGCCCGGGTGCCATGACCTCGCCCGCGCCACGGGCCACCAACGCCTCGTGAACGGGGTCGAGTTCGGGGGTGGTGACCGCGAAGTGCCCGTATCCCTCGGTGAGTACGGCGGTCATCGGGTCCGGCGCGCGAAGGCCGGGGGCGGAGCCGGGTCTGGCGAGCAGCTCGATGCGCCAGCCCCGCGGATGCTCCAGGACGACGCCTCGCAGACCGGGCCCTTCGAGATGGAACTCGAAGACTGTCTTCAGGCCGAACGCGCCCTGGTACCAGGCGGTTTGGGCGGTCAGGTCGCTTACGTTGACGCCCACGTGGTCGAGTCGGGTGGTCACGGCGGCTCAGCCCGCCATCGCGCTGTCGCCGCCGTCGACCATGAGGTTGGCGCCGTTGACGAAGGCCGCCTCGTCGGAGCAGAGGAAGGCGGCGGCCCGCGCGATGTCCTCGGGCTGCCCCACCCGCCCGACCGGGATGCGCGCCTCCAACTGGGCCTTGGGGCCGTCCGGATCGTCGAGGAAGGGCGCGGTGGCGGAGGTGCGGGTCATGCCCGGGGCGATGGTGTTGACGCGGATGCGGTGCGGGGCGCCGGCCGCGCACAGGTGCATGCTCATCGCCAACACCCCGCCCTTGGCGGCCCCGTGGGGCACCATGGGCATGAACGGCGCCCCGCGTACGGCGGCCACGGAGGCGACGTTGAGCACGGCTCCGCCACCACGGGTGATCAGGTGCGGCCAGGCGGCCTGGGTGCAGAAGTAGGGGATGTCCAGCTCGTTCTTGATGGTGAAGTACCAGTCCTCGGCGGGCATGGTCTCGAACGGGCCGTTCCGCAGCGCGGAGGCGTTGTTGTAGAGGATGTCGATCCCGCCGAAGGCCGCGATCCCGGCCTCGATCCACTGGCGGGCACCGTCCTGGGTGGACAGGTCCACGGGTGCCAGGGACCGCATGATTCCACCGGCCTTTTCGACGAGTTCCACGGTTTCCGCGGCACTGTCCTCGTCGATGTCACAGCCGAAAACCTCGGCGCCCTCCGCCGCGAATATCTGCGCCGCGGCCCGCCCTATTCCTGCCCCCGTTCCACTGATGAAAGCGATTTTCCCGGCCAGTCGACCCATGATTGCCAAGTCCCTTGTCCCGTGCCGCCGTGGTGCGGTGGTGGCAGCGTAGGTACGGCCATTGGCGAGAACAAGAAATGGGTCGGCGAAGGGCCATCGGGGGTTCGTATGGCTGGTATGAGGCGCGGAGCGGAGGACTCGTCCCGGGTTTCACAGGAATCGTCAGCGGACGTCGAGGACGGCCTTCCCGCGCAGGCTGCGACCGCTCAGCGCCGCCACGGCCTCGGCGATCCGGTCCCACGGGCCGCGCCAGCCGACCGGCACCCGCAGCCGGCCGTCGCCGACCAGCGCCAGCAGCCGCCTCAACTGCGCCTGCCGGTCGGTGAGTCCACCGCCGTTGTAGACCGACACGATCGCCTTGGGTGTGCTGCT
>Ga0307511_10000739_pt1 | contig 34882 bp, 33 predicted proteins | sample 13_EM_MG_FD_200266 | JGI IMG/M metagenome (GOLD analysis project Ga0307511, IMG submission 200266) | Populus trichocarpa ectomycorrhiza microbial communities from riparian zone in the Pacific Northwest, United States - 13_EM | ecosystem: Host-associated > Plants > Roots > Unclassified | place... | reverse complement strand
AATGCAGGGCAGGCCATTCTTCTCGTAACTCTGCGCAAAACCCAACGTCGGTGCCGACAGGAGCAGAAGGAGAGGCCAACATTTGATCATTCTTGCGTACTCCCATTTTCAATTCCCTGGAGCGCACTGATACCTTACTGCTGATTGGTACGGGACGCCAGACTCGGCAACCGTGCAAGCAAGCGTATCTCGAGTACGGTTTGGGGGGCGTGATGCCGGAGTGGCAAAGTAAGGCTACCCCTTCCTTCCAGAAGATGGCCTTGCGTTATTTGTTTGAGTTACCCCCATCCGTTCTTCCCGAGTTACCACATCAGAAAGAACGGCTGTCAGCTACCGTAGCGACACCAAAGTGCCGGCCAAGGCGATCGCATACTTGGTAAACCGGACCGGTGGTTATGGCCACCAAGAGTGCCACGTTACGTGTCACGAATGAATTAGCCGACGGGGCGCTTCTGGCCCCGAAGTGGTCGCTCACAGCCCATCTGCTTGCCCCGGTTCCCTGTCATGGAGGATAGCCCCGACAATCGCCTGATTGATGGCCTCTGGGTTGTTGGGGTGGATGTGTGACAACAACATCCTACCAATCCCAGCCAGCCTTCTTCTTTTCAATCAAACTCTTGTCATCCTCTCAACGCCGCTTGCGCTTAAGGAATCGCCATTCGCGCTAGGACAGGTTCGCCGAATTGGCATCCCAGTAAGCCGGATTGCCGAAAGACTCCTGCAGCCACGCCGTCAGTGCGCGAATTTTTCCGGATGAGCGCAGGGTCTCCGGATACGCCACGTAAATCGTCGCGCCTTCCGCCTCGGCGCCGACGTCAATCACCTTCAGCGTGCGTCTCCTGAGCGCGGCCTCCAGGAAGTAGGTGGGCAGCAGGGCGATGGCCAGCCCGGCGAGCGCCGCGTCGCGCATCAGCAGTCCGTTGTTGACTCGCAGGGCCGTGCCCGGGTGCACGGTGATGAATTTTCTGCCCACGCGAAACCGCCAGTCGGCGGCGCCCCGATTGCTATAGATGATGCCCTTGTGCTGCTCCAGATCTTGTAGCGACGCAGGCTTGCCGCAGCGTTTGAGATAGTCCGGAGAGGCCACGAGGACTCGCCTGCTGGCGGCCAAGCGCTTGACGACGACGCGCTTGTCGTGGACAGGCCCGTGCCGGATGGCGGCGTCGTAGCCTTCCGCCACCACGTCGACAAAACGGTCATCGAGCTCCAGTGTCAGGTCGATGGCCGGGTGCTTCGCCAGGAAGCCGAACAAGGCATGCCCGAGATGCAGGCTGCCGAAGCTCACCGGTGCGGAAATGCGCAGGGGCCCCGCGACCGTGCCACGACGTTCGGCAAGCTCCGAGGCTGCGCTCTCAACATCCCGAAGAATGCGCTTGGCGCGCTCGTAGAAGGCGCTGCCATCTTCGCTCAGGGCCAGCATGCGCGTAGTGCGGTTCACGAGCTTCGTACCGAGCGTGCGCTCGAGCTCGGTGAGGCGGTCGCTGACCACCGATTTCGACACCGCCAGCCGGCGCGCCGCCGCGGTGAAAGAGCCGGTTTCAGCGATCGAGGCGAACGCCTCGATCGATTCGAGCTTCAGCATTGTTCGGTTTTTCCGAAAAGCCAGTCACCCGATTATCGCTACCGGACCGGCGCTTCGAAAGCCTATAGTGCGCCGCGAACCACCGGGAGATCACATGTTTCGATATCTTGCCGCCGCGGCGGCCGCGGCTGTATTGAAGAGCCCCGCCATGGCGGCCGTCATGCCCTTTCCAGCGACCTTTGCCTCGCAGATGGTGCAGACCAATGGCACCAGCCTGCATGTGCGCGTTGGCGGCAAGGGACCGGCCGTGGTGCTGCTCCATGGATTTGGTGACACCGGCGACATGTGGGCGCCGATCGCCGCAGCGCTCGTCAAGGATCACACCGTCATCGTGCCGGATCTTCGCGGCATGGGCCTATCCGCTCACCCGGACACCGGCTACACGAAGAAGAATCAGGCCGTCGACATCGCTGGCGTGATGGACGCCCTCAAGGTGCAGACGGCCGATCTCGTGACTCACGATATCGGCAACATGGTGGGCTATGCGCTGGCCGCACAGTATCCGGCGCGCATCACGCGCTGGGCCGTCATCGACGCGCCACTCCCCGGCATCGGCAATTGGGACGCCATCATCCGCAGCCCGTTGCTTTGGCACTTCAACTTTCGCGGTCCCGACATGGAGCGGCTGGTGCAGGGGCGCGAGCGAATCTATCTCGACCGCTTCTGGAACGAGCTGTCCGCGGACCCGAAGAAGATCGACGAAGAGACGCGCCAGCACTACGCGGCACTCTACGCACGCCCGCATGCGATGCACGACGCGTTCGAGCAGTTCGCCGCGTTCAACCAGGATGCCGAGGACAACAAAGCTCTGCTCGCGAAGGGCGGCAAGATCACGATGCCGGTGTTCGCGATCGGTGCAGAGAAATCCTTTGGCTCCGCGATGGCGGATGACCTGCACTTCGTGGCGACGAATGTCACCGGCGGCATCGTTCCGGCCTCGGGTCACTGGATCATGGAAGAAAACCCGCAGGCGACCGTCAAACTCGTCACGGAGTTCCTGGCCAAATGAAAGCGCGCATTGTATTGACACCTGTGGCGTTCGCATGCGCGGCCGCGTACGCGGCGGCGGTCTCGTCACCGCAGATTCGCGTGACGCCTGCCGAGGTTGATGCGATCCATGCGCACGATGCAGGAGCCGGCACGTCTGGTGTAGCCGGTATTCGCACGACGGTGGTCGCGGGAGATCCGGGCGCTGCGGGTCCCTATACGATTCGCTTGAGCATCCCGCCGAATACGCGAATTCAGGCGCATACGCATCGGGATGATCGAACCGCGGTGGTGGCTGCCGGGGTCTGGTATTTCGGTTACGGGTCGGTGGCGACCGAGGCCGTGGAGAAAGCGCTGCCGGCAGGCAGCTTCTACACGGAGCCCGCAGGCGTGGCGCATTTTGCGCAAACGAAGGCGGAAAGGGTGATTGTCTACATCACCGGCAACGGCCCCACGGACACGCTATACATCAAGGCGGCTGACGAGCCCGCCGGTCGGTAAGTCAGCGTTTGCCGAGAAGCTGGTGGTCTTGCGGACTACAAGGCGGCTGGCGGCACGAAAGATTGAGGCATCCCGCGATTACGTGCCCGGTCCAAGAAGCGAGCGCAGGGCTCGGACAAGAGGTCGCTTCGGCACAGTGCATAGGTTGTCACGGCGAATTCGCGATCTTCAAACGGCACGATGCGAATGTCCGGCCGCCGAAGGGTTTCTGCCTGGGCCGCCAACAAAATCCCTACGGCGAGTCAAGATGCGACCATCTCGACAAGTATCGATCGGCCCCCGACACTGTGAACGGTGAGCGCCAGTTCCAAAGCGGGGTGGGCATGCAACAGTTCAGGATGGCAGGACCAACCTGAATGTCGCGTGAGCTCGGACGCTGCGATGGCGGCACCGGCGGCGTACCGGTGATGGTGAGGCACGATAGCAACCAGTGGGTCAGACCACAGTACGTGACTGCTGATGCCCTCGCTTTCCGAAGGGGTCGGGGAGAGGACGATGTCAAGCCAGTCGCCGTGCAGATCTCGGATATGGGGCGGCTTTGAGTCCGCCAATATCAACAGCAATTCGGGCTCTTGCAATCGCGTCAGATGAAGCACTTTCGACAGGCGATCTTGCGCAATCGAATCTGAAAAGCCTACTCGCAGGCGGCGATGCCGCGTCTCGGATGCCGACTTAACGCACGCGCGGGCGTGGCTAATCTCGGTCAAGATGCGCGGCGCGTCCTGCTGTAGCATTTGTCCGGCGGCGGTGAGGGTGGTGCCTCGGCTCGTGCGTTGAAACAGGCGAGCGCCCAAGTCATCCTCTAACTCGCGTATGGCGCGAGACAGTGGGGACTGCTCAATACCGATGCGCGACGCGGCGCGTCCAAAATGGAGTTCTTCGGCGACGGCCACAAAATAGCGAAGGTGACGCAGCTCCATGTCAATTCCTCCCTGTTGCCTGGATAGCGTATCCGCACGGATGGGGCACACTCCACAGGCGAATCGTCCCAACTACATATCAAAGTCCGCTTGACAGCCGGTCACTCGTCGGGTTTGGTTCGGTCCCCACGCGCCGGCACGTTGCGACGGGGCTGTTCGCGGCACGGTCGGGTTGCTGGCGCAATTGTGCGAAGACCTGTGCCTTGCGGGCGTTGTCGGCTTCTGCCTGCAGACGTAGTTGCTCAGCTCGCAATGCTTCTTCCTCAGGACTCGGGCGGAAATTCGAACTGTCAGGGAGCGCGGCGAAGCTGAACGGCACAATCACAAAGCCGGCGAGCGTTGTCAGTTTGAACTCGATCAGGGTGACGAACATTTGCACCGCCAAGATGAAAAAACTGACAATGACGACCAACCACGCCAGAAAAAGCACGACGATGGTGTCGAGATTCAAGAACAGATCGGGAAAACCCGTCAGACTTCCGATTTGAGTCAAGAGCGGCTGAGCGGCCGTCACGCCGGCCGCGGCGACCCGGCCAGGTCGGAACAGGTCGGCCTGGGTCAAAGGGGAGCCGCTGGCGACGAGACCAAGGCCTGCGAACGAACGGAACACGATGCTCGACAGCATGTTGAAATTGTTGATGATGAACACGAAAGCCCCGACATACAGAATCTTTCGCAACAGCTGCGGCAGTACGTCCCGGCCACCCATCGCCCGCCAGAGCCCGGCCAGCGTCATGTCGATGGCGACCTGTGTTGCCGTGAGAAAGTGCACCTCGCCGCCCAATAGTCCGAAACCGCCGTCAATGAAGCGCGAGAAGACATCGGTGAACTGGTCGATGACGCCCAAGTCGTTCATAAGGATTGGATCCCGGTTTGGCGGGCGGAAAGGGTCTCAGTTAGGGAAAGAGATTGATGGGTGCGGGGGTGTAGGCGGTGCCCTGCATGAACTGGGTGCGCAAGGTGCGTGAGCGAGCCTCTGCGGCAACGGCTCGTGACAGCTCCAAGGCGGCGGCCCGACCTTGGGCAATTTCGATCTGTTGACTCTGAATCGATTGACGCGCGTGCAGGGCCAACAGTTGATTCGTGGCCTGAGCCGCCTGCAGCGCCCCGTCCGCACTTTGGCTTGCGCCAATCAGGCTGGAAAGCACGGCTTGGTCTGCATCAAAATTATGCGAGCTCTGAGCTTGAACTTGGATTGCAGTGTCGAGCGCCAAACGCGAGTTCGACCAGCGCTCCAAGCTGTCCGCGCTCAATTGCGCACTGGTGGCCCCGTCAGGGTATTCGTGGGGATACAGACGCAGAAAGTTTGCTTGGGCCTGGGCTATTTGGAACGTCATGCCCTGCGCTTGATTCAGAAGAGTCTGCGTCGTGGCGACGATCTGCAGCAGCCGATTGAGCGTATTGACATCAAGATGCTCGAGATTCCGCGCCTCGTTAACCAGCACCTGCGCTTCGTTTTCGAGTTGGCTGACTTGGTTGGCGATCTGCGTGAGCGTTCGAGCGGCGGTAAAGGTGTTCTGCAGTAGATTGGCCGGGTCGATCACGACGAATTGCGCTCGCGCCGGCAGTGTGAAGACGGCGAGCGCGACGAGGATGCTACTGAGAGTCAACTTCTTCATAGGTGTTCTCCGGTTTGGAGGGTGTGCTGTTGGGCGAGCGCAGCCGCCCACGTGAGGCCTTTGTGCTTCAGCCGGGCGGTCAAAAAATCACCCGAACGGGGATCCGCGACGAATCGGTCGATCGCTCGTTGGTCCTCTTGGCGTGATGCCCCGACGAAGGCGAGCGCCACCGGACCGAGGCCCAGGTCAAAGAGCCGATGGCCGAGGGGTGATTGGTAGTAATAGTCCTGTTTGGGTGTCGCATGAGCGATCAGCTCAATCTGTCGGGCATTGAGACCGAAGGATTCGTACACTGTGCGCAACTGCGGCTCGAGGGCCTGTGGTGAAGGCAGGAAGATTCGGGTCGGACAGCTCTCAATGAGAACCGGGGCAATGGATGAACGTTGAATGTCCGCCAACGCTTGAGTGTCGATGACTACGGAGACGTTGCGCTTGCGCAGCGTCTTGAGCCACTCTCGGAGCCGCGCTGCGAACAGCGGATCGTCCAAAAAGGACCACGCTTCAGCGAGGACGAGCAACGTGGGTGCGCCGTCGAAGCGTGACTCCAGCTTGTGGAACAGGTAAGTCAACACGGGCAGCCCGGCGCTGCGTGCGTGCATCAGCTCCTCGGTCTCGAAGCACTGCACATCGGCGGTGCCCAGCCGATCGGTGTCCGCATCGAGTAAGCGGCCATGCGGACCGCTCAGGGTGCACGGTTGCAGTGCTTGACGAAGACGATTGGACTGCAAAAGGACCGAGATGCCCGTAAGTGTGCGCTCTGCCTGCGGCGCAGAGGCAAGACTGCCGAGTGCCGACCACAGCCCGTCGCGCACCTCCGGTGTGATCTCGATCCCTTCATGCGCAAGCAGGCTCGCGAGCCAATCGGCTGCCCAGACGCGCTCGGCCATCTGATCGATCTGTGCGAGCGGCTGAAACGCCAATCCGGTTTCACTACCCAGGTCGTAATGTTCGCCGCCGAGCCCCAGGATCGTGGCGCGCGCCGAGCGGCCTTTGTCGAAGACGTAGATCCGCGAGCCGGCGTATCGCCGAAACTGCAGAATGCTGGTCGAAGTCAGCACAGATTTGCCCGCGCCGGTGGGACCGACAATCATCGTGTGACCCACATCGCCGACGTGATTGACCAGGCGGAAAGGGGTCGCTCCATCCGTGCGGGTCACGATGAGCGGTGGGCCGTTCAAATGGGTATTGCGCTGCGGCCCGGCCCAGACCGCCGACAGCGGCATCAGATGGGCCAGATTCAGGGTGGAGACCATCCAGTGGCGAACGTTCGCGGAGCACTGAGAGGGCAGTGAGCTCAACCATGCCTCGACGGCGTTGAGCGTCTCGCAAATGGTGACAAAACCCCTGCCCTGGATGACGCGCTCGATGGCCTTGCGCTTGTCCTCGGCTTCGGACACATCGCGACCCATGACCACAATCGTCGAGGTGATGTATCCGTTGGCTACGACATCGCTACCGAGTTCCTGCAGAGCTTGATCGGCATCGGCCGCCTTGTTCGCGGCGTCGGTGTCGATCAGGGGGCTTTCCTGTTGAAAGATGGTCTCGCGCACCAGCGTTACAATGCCCTTGCGCTTCGACCACCATTGACGGCGCTTCTTGTTTAGTTCGCGCTCAGCATCGGCCTTGTCGAGACACAGAAAGCGCGTCATCCAGCGATAGGAAAAGCCCAACCGGTTGAGCTCATCAAGCGTCCCCGGCCAGCTCGAGGTAGGAAATCCACGCACGGACACCACGCGCATCGGGGTCTCACCGAGCATGGGTGCAAGTCCGGCCGTCAGCGGCTCATCGGCGAGCAATGCATCGAGATAACAGGGCACCTCTGGCACATTGACGTTGTGATGCTTGGTGGACACGCTGCCGTGAAGATAGGTCAAGGTCTCCGTATCCGACAGCCAACGCAGTTCGGGCATGATTCCCTCCAGCAGCGCGCTGAAGCGATCGGTCTCGTTGACGAAAGCGTTGAGGTATTCACGCCAGTCAATACTCTGGGACTGCTGGCTCTCAAACAGCAGTCGCCCCGCGCGCGATCAGCTCTCAGGCGGCGGAAGAAACACGAGGGTCAAGTGATAGGAGCTCTCAAAATGAGAGTTGGTCTGTTGGAACGCTGCGCGCCGTTCCTCATCGACCAGCCAGGACAAGGCCTCAGGAAAGCGCGATTCGGGGTATCCGGCTGCCGGACAGCGGCGGGTTTCAACAAAGAGAGCCCAACCCGAGCCTAATCGCTTCAACGCATTGTTCACGCGCGCGGTGACGATGGTGAGTTCGGCGTCGGTGGAACTGTCGAGATCGGGGCCTCGAAATCCAGCGGTCCGAGCAAAGGACCCATCCTTGTTCAGGACTACTCCAGGGGCAACCAGGGCGGCCCATGGCAGGTAGTCTGCGAGGGCCGTCCGGTGCTTGCGGTACTCAGTGAGGTTCAGCATGACCTACTCGTCTCGCAGAACGGCTTACACATCCAAGAATGATTTGTGCTTCAGGTGTCGGGCGAAGACCTCCATGAACTGTGGGTCAGCCTTGGCCGCCCACACGGCAAGGCTGTGGCCGATCAGCCAGACCACGAGACCTAAGAGCCAAAGATGCAGCCCTATACTGAGGGCAGCGGCAAGAGTGCCGTTGACGATCGCGACCGAACGGGGAGCGCCGGCCAACAGAATCGGATCAGTCAACGAGCGGTGTATCGGTGCTTCGTAGTTGGGGGTCATGTGGTGTCAGCTCTCGTTATCACGCCACTGTGGCGCCGCCGGTAAAACCAAAGAACGTGAGAAAGAAGGACGTGGCGGCGAAGGCGATGGAGATGCCGAACACCACTTGAACCAACTTTCGGAAGCCGCCAGAGGTATCCCCGAAAGCCAGCGTAATGCCTGTGATGGCGATGATGATGACAGCGAAGATCCGCACAACGGGCCCTTGAATCGAGTCCAGCAATTGTGTCAGCGGAGCTTCCCACGGCATGTTGGAACCCGCGGCGTGTGCGGGGACAGTCAAGAGCACTGACAAAATGGCGCCCACGAGGGCGGCGAAACGGGTGGTGTCCGGAATCGAGGCTTTACGAGTAAGATGCGAGTTCATGGGCTCTCTCCGCTGGTGTTTGAAATGGGTTGAAGAACGTACTCGCCGGCCTGCAGACCCGTCACACGGACGATGTCCTTCACGCGCCGGGCATGGCCACGTCCCTCGATGTACACGACGAGGTCGATGGCCTCAGCGACGAGCGCTCGCGGCACTGTCACTACAACTTCCTGAATCAGGTGCTCGAGACGCAGCAGGGCCCCTCGGGCCGAGCCCGCGTGCACCGTGGCAATGCCACCGGGGTGACCTGTTCCCCAAGCCTTGCACAGGTCCAAGGCCTCGGCGCCGCGCACCTCGCCCACGACAATCCGGTCTGGCCGCAGGCGCAGTGTCGAACGCACGAGTTCGGTCATCGAGACCACTCCGGGTTGCGTTCTCAACGGGACGTGATCATCCGAAAGGCACTGCAGTTCGATCGTGTCCTCCAGGATGATGACGCGATCGCCGGTACGGGCGATTTCCTGTAACAAAGCGTTCGCGAGTGTTGTTTTGCCAGTGCTGGTGGGGCCGGCGATGAGGGTGTTCAGGCGTTCGTGCACGGCCAGACGCAGGGTGGCGGCTTGCGGCGCCGTCAGAATGTGGTCTGCGACGTATCGGTCCAGGGGAATGACGCCGACAGCGCGCTTGCGGATAGCAAATGTGGGCGCCCGCACGATGGGGGGCAAAAGCCCTTCGAATCGCTCGCCGGTTTCGGGTACTTCGGCGGAAATGATGGGAGCCGCAGCGTGCACTTCGCGGCGCACGTGAGAGGCGACCAGACGGATGATGCGTTCTGCGTCGGGGCCGGTGAGCTTCAGACCCGAAGGCGCGCGGCCGGAGCCCAGTCGGTCGAACCACAGAGAACCATCCGGGTTACACAGAATCTCGACAATCTCCGGGTCTTCCAACGCGTGTGCGATGGCCGGCCCCATCGCCGAGCGCAACATCCGGGTCTGCCGATCGAGAACCGTCGTGAGCCGTGAGGTGACGAGAGAACTATCGCGTGCGGAGTCGGTCACGACGGGCGCTCCGCTGGCGGGGAATCATTACCGCCGTTGCTGGGTCCCGCGCCTTCCCCGGCTGCGTCCGGCGCAATTTCTTGCCAGACGTCTCGCACAAGGCTGCCGCCGCGTTGCAAGTGGCGCGCGAGCTGGTCGATGAACTGTTCGAAGCGGGCCCGCCCTTGTGCGCGCGCAGCCTGTTGGTGCCCTTCGGGGATGGGCGCTGTCACGGACAACTGATGACGGATGAACAGTGCGAGTGCTTCCATCTGAATGGTCTGATCGCGCTCGAGCCGTTCGAACTGCTGCGCGAGCCGATCGAGTCGGCGTACCAAGGTCGCCTCGCGCGCCTGCCCGCCTTCAGGTGAGAGGAACCAGGTCAATGCCGTGGCCACGAGACTCGACTTGGAAACGTTTTGCATCTTGGCTAGCACCGCGAGCCGCTTGGCGTGCTCGCGATGTACGTAGATGTTGAGTCGTGTGTGAGTCACAAGGGCAGCCCGTCGTCTGGGTCTAGGACGGCGAGTCGCGCCGCACGGCGCAGTGGGTCTTCCGAGCCGGTCTCCAACGTGTCGCCCCATTCGTTGTCGGTAACGGTGGGAGCGGGGCCCGGATCGGCGGCGAACTGCTCGGGGTTGCTTTCCAACCCAGGCTCGCAGGAAAGGCCGCCGCCGTCGCTTTCGCCCGGCTGTGTAGACCGGGTCGAATCGAGGTCTCGGAGCAGCACGGCGGGAGCGGGCAATGTGCTCCAATCGTCGGGTCGTCGGGTCGTCGGGGGGACGATCCGACGCGTTCGCCTCTGGCGACGGCGGCGGCAAAACTCGCCTGGTAAAGTTGGAATCCAAGAAATAACGCAGCTTCCGCGCGCGGACCGGCGGATGGCCGGAGACCATGACGATCTCTTCCTCCGGAGGCAATTGCATGATCTCGCCCGGTGTCAGTAGCTGCCGCGCGGTCTCCTGACGGGAAACCATGAGATGCCCGAGCCACGGAGACAATCGATGTCCCGCGTAGTTACGTTGTGCGTGCAGTTCGGTGGCGGTGCCCAGAGCATCCGAGATGCGCTTGGCGGTACGCTCATCGTTCGTGCTGAAGGCAACCCGCACGTGGCAGTTGTCCAGGATGGCGTTGTTGGGGCCGTAGGCGCGCTCAATCTGATTCAACGACTGAGCGATGAGAAAGGCGCGGATGCCATAACCGGCGATAAAGGCCAATTCCGCTTCGAAGAAGTCCAAACGGCCGAGCGTGGGAAATTCATCGAGCATGAGCAGCAGCTTCCGGGTACGGCTCTCGCCCTTGAGCGATTCCGTCAGGCGCCGGCCAATCTGATTCAGCATCAGACGGATCAACGGCTTGGTGCGCGAGATGTCGGAGGGCGGCACAAGCAGGAAGAGCGATACCGGGTGAACTCCCTCTACCAGGTCGAGGATGCGCCAAGCGCACCGGCTGGTGATCTTGGCGATGATGGGATCTCGATACAGGCCGAGGAAGCTCAATGCCGTGGATAAGACGCCAGAGCGTTCGTTGTCAGCATTGTTCAAGATCTCGCGCGCAGCGCTCGCGATGACTGGATGCGGCCGATCGCCGAGATGCATCGTGCGCATCATCACTCGCAAAGTCTTCTCGATGGGTCTGTTGGGATCTGCCAGAAAAGTGGCGACACCAGCGAGCGTTTTGTCAGGTTCGGCGTACAGGACGTGAAGAATGACCCCGACGAGCAGAGAATGACTCGTTTTCTCCCAGTGGTTCCGCTTATCGAGTTACCCTTCTGGGTCGACGAGAATGTCTGCGACGTTCTGGACGTCGCGCACTTCGTATAGCCCGCGACGAACCTCGAGCAGCGGGTTGTAGGCGGCCGAGTTCGGGTCGTTTGGATTGAAGTACAGACAATGGGAGAACTTGGCGCGAAAGCCTGCGGTTACCTTCCAGTTGTCCCCTTGGTCGGTGATAAGCGCGGATTCAGGCCAAGTCAGAAGGGTCGGCACCACCAGGCCCGCACCCTTGCCGGATCTCGTGGGCGCAAATGCCATGATGTGCTCGGGACCGTCGTGCCGCAGATACCGAAGACCCGTCGGTGTCTCCAGGCAGCCGAGAAAGGGGCCGGCGGGTTGGGTCAGGCCGGCGGCGGCGGCTTGCCGAGCAGTGGCCCACTTCGCAGACCCGTAAGTAGTGACCAGGCGTGATTGGCGTGCACGCCAGATGGAACCCGCAATGGCGGCGAGGGCGGCCAACAATCCACTCGACGCCGCGATCGTGCCACCCGTCTCGAAGACCTCAGGCGCGTAGGCATCGTAGGCGTACCACCACTCGAGCAGACGCCACGGGTAGTAGATCGGGAAGGTGGCAACGACCAGCCAGGGAGCACCGAGTCGAAGTTGATAACCCAGGGCGTCCGCGGTCCACTGCGTAGCGAACCAAAACCCGCCGATCACGATCGAAAACACGATCAGAACCTGACCGATCAAAACATTAGTGGGGATCATAGGTCGGACGTGCGGCAACAAGCGCTTGGTGTCGAATGCGCGCAGGATTTCCGCTAGAGCACACCGTCGTCAAAGACGTTTTATGCAAGGGCGCGGACCTGTGAGGTCTCGACCCCAAGCCGGTCGCAGCCGGGCGTAGTACGCCGTGATGAGGCGTACGCGGCAGCGAGCAAATTTTTTTTTTGGCAGCCCACTGGCGAAGTTTGGTTCGAGTCAGAGTGGCAAGCGGCGATCACAACGCCACTTTTACGCGACGGACTGTTCTTGAACCACAGGTGCGCCGTGATGGCTGGCGATCCAGCGCGCACTGCATCATTTGTCGGCACGATCCTGAGAAAAACCCTGGAAAGTACGTCCGAGCAAATGCTTCTAGCGGCAGTGACCAAGTTGATCAAGCAGCCGTCTCAACTACGCACGAACTCAGCGTTGGTACGCCGACCGAGTGGATGGCTTGGCTCATTCAGTATGGGTACGTTGGGGCGTTCGGTTGCAAGCCTAACCTGCTCCCTATTTCTCATCTTTACCTCGGATACTCATCAGTATCCGCGCCCGTTGCGCCGAAGCCTAACGTCGTAGCAATGCCGAGGTTAGAGTTCTCTCTCTTGTTCCCGTCGTTGGCGCTGTCTGAGTAGGCCTTTTTGGTAATCAGACAAAACGTAACTCATGCAGACCGCAAACAAGAGTCCGTAGATCAGCCCATGGCCCTTCGCCGGTATTGAAAAGCCAAGGTACTTGGGCAGTGCGTACCCGGTCATTCGAATTCCCGCGTAGAGCAAGCCCAGGAGGACCAGTCCTTTGACGAGAGAAATCGCGTAGATGCGCGCCCTCACCAGCATGCTGACACCGGAACCCATTCATTCACTTTTTGCAGTCACAATCGGCATCTCTGGTACGTTTCAGTTCAACTTCCAACATAGCCCCCGCAAGCTCGCCCAGTAGTCCGAACAAACCAACGACTCTCCCTTCCGCGAACGCCGTGGCCCAATTTCCCCTGGCCGCCGTAAATGCTCCCAAGGGGCCGCCAAATTCACCGCCCCACGCCTTGTGCGGCCACTCCGTTTCCAAGAGCTTGACTCGTAGCCCACCCTCCGACACCACCGACGAGACCGCCCGCTATCCCGCGCCTTCCTGCCGTTGATCTTCGAAACCTCGGTGTCGTTAGGAAATCGCGCGCGCTAGCGTGACCGGGAACCTGATTCGCACTGATAACGCCTGGTGGTTTCTCGTTCCGGGTATCCACCGCAATGATCGAGCGTACTGTATGGCGGTGGCATCGGTTGCCGAATTGCCAGAACTCATGGCAATGTCAGTCGAACCCGTGGAGCCATCCGCCAGCACCTCAATTACAAGAACAACCGTGACTGATTGTCCAGGTGTAAGGCCCGCCTCCTCGGCAAATCGAACCGGATCGCAGACTTGGGCGCAAGTCTCAGTCAGCCTCGGTGCGGAAGTCGTCGCGACCACGCCCGCAACGTCGCCTTGCTCTGCATCTTCAAAACGCACCTGCGTCAGTTCCCGGGTATTCAGCCCTATGTGCCCGAGCTTAACTTCGGGCATCGCAACAACGTCCATGTCATTCGACTGTTCGGCGACGTACGTCATCATTGTGGGCGGTTCCGCTTGAACGACATGGCTCGTCGGCAGGCCCTCTGAAAAGCCCTGGAAGTGAATCCAGGCGAAAAGGTGGACGCTCGACACCGCAATTAAAACAAACACATTGGATTTCGCGGCGTACACGCGATGTTCGGTCACTCTGTATTTCAGACCCACGGTTGCGCTGTGATCCCCTTCCGGCACTTGCTAGCAATCAACTCTGCCCTTTGGATGCCAGCTGCTCACCCTCAGTCTTTCTCCAAGACGGCGAAACATCGGAGCGACCTGGGTCAGCTGTACAGCTACAATGTCCTTTCCCTCACGCACGTTGGCGAGGAAGTCCCAATCATCCGGAAAGCTGCCTAATTCAATCTCGGTTGGTTTCTGCGTTGGGTCGTATGCTTCCGACTGGTCGATGTCCCAGTAGAAATCGCTGCCCAAGTCAACTCGACGTACGCCTCGCACCTTGACGACATGGTCAAAAAGTCGATTGATCACGACCTGAAGTTCTTCAACATCAATTTCCATAGGTGTTACGCCATAGGGTTGTTAGCCAAGCAGCGCTCATAGAGTTGTCTGAAATTCTCGATCTGCTTTTCGACGTTGCGAATGCGCGTCTGGATAATCCTTTTCCGAAGCGCTGCTAATCCAAGGGCGTCCGCTCCCTTCGAGAAACCCAGATTGTCATGCGCATCCGGATTTGCCCTATACAGTCTCGGCTTCTCCTCGTGCTTCCGCAACTGCCTCAAGTATCCGCGGCGATCGCGCGGGTATTGTTGCATCTCGCTCGTGGTCGCTTCATCAGTGATATCTGCAGGATCATCCGCCTCCGGCTGCCATCGGCATCACCTGATCAACCGTTCCGGGAGGGATCACCGGCTTCGCTACCGGCAATTCACATGGGACGGGAGTACCTCCCGCAGTCCCGCGGATCCATTTGACTCAGCGGATTGCCACCAACATACGCGTAGGTGTTAACGCCGCCGTAGAAGCTGATCGGGTCGGATTCTGCGTACCTTCCGGTGACCGGATCGAAGTCTCTGAAGTAGTTGTATGTAGTCCGGCTTGGCCGTCAGACGCAGGTTGTAGGCATCCTTTGCTTAACACGAGCTATCGCTTACCTCGCCCACCGAGCGCCATCCGGCAAGTTCGCTCGCTAAGCGTGCTGCGCCAGTGAAGGGAGTCCGCGATCCATTTGCGTTCTTGCACGTTGGTCCCGCTTTTGCTCTGAAGGCTCACGAGCAATGTACCCGCCTCCTGATCACACAACATGCCTAAGGTGTGGATGATAGCCGAACGCAGTCCAGGCTGAGTCGATGAAACCAGCACTTGTTTCAGAAACTCAACCTGATCGGGCGCATGCGTGAATCCGATGAGAACCACCCCCTCTGACGCACCGAGTGGTGCGTCCTTGCGGCTGAGTTGCACTGCGAATTCCTGCATCTGCTTCAACGGTATTTTCGACCGGCCGAGCCGCACCTGCTCCGCCAGGTTCTGAACTATCGTTGCACGAACGTATTGGCCTGTTAGATCGGCCCAGGGTAACCCTGGGCCTAGGCTCCGGTCGCCAAGCCAAACCCGATCCAGCATGGGTATCACGTCGAGGAATGTGGGTGGGTCATCCGTATCCTTCAACGAATCGAGAGCACCTTGTAGCTGCTCGCTGCGACCGGAACAGAGTGCCTCGGCAAGCACCGTTGGAGCTCCCGGCACGTTGCACCGCCCAGGTTCTGCTGGATTCGCCATGTTCGTCGCAGAGCTGGCTAAAGCTTCGGAGCAACAGGACGCGATGACACCCCACAGCAGCAGGAGCGCAAGCGGCAAGTGCGCGAGTTGCTTTGCGCGCGTGCGCGCTTTGATGTTGCTTAGTCTGGTCACGGGAGATTGACTCTGTAACCCGAGGGCTCGTAGCTCCAGCGCTGTTCGATTGTGTCCTGGAAGTCGTCCTCGTCCCATCGGCTCACGACCCGAAGGTCCCGGTAGCCAGATTCGTCGGGGCGCAGGCATTGGCCGTTGCGTCGATCATTCGGGATGCACCAATAGGCCATCTCCTGTATCCATTTGTTACGGTGTCCTTTGCGCATCGTCCATTCCTGTAGGATGTACATGCCTACTCCGACATTGGCATCCACTCCGTATCCCATACTCGGGGGTCCGTGACGGGGAGTCCAATCCACGCTTGGCCCCACACCGGTAATCTGTAAGTCTGACGCGCCTACAGACATCGTGATAATTTTGCCTGGTATCTCCGCATCCATCGGAATCATGCTTTCGATGCGTGGCACCTCGAGCCCCATCGGAATACAGAAATCGCGCAGGCTCCTCAACCCAGCAGGATCCGATCTAGCGGTGGGGTAGTTTGCCGCATAGATGAACACATTCAGTCCACCGGCCTGCCTAATGGGATCGGCCTCCACATACCGACCAGTGGCAGGATCGTAATCGCGCCTGTAGTTATAATGTAGTCCAGTCTCTGCGTCAAAGTACTGGCCCGGCAGACGCAAATTGAATGTGAAGACTCCCAATCCCGACGGATTCTCGTTGGGGGTGGTCGCTCCGAACGGATCACTCTCCCAACTCCATACCACGTCCGTGGTGCTTCTCCGGGTGATCCGCCGGGGAGTATTCAGGTGATCGGTGTGGATGTAGAAGACGCTCAATCCGCATGGCTCCAGCCGGACAGTTGCGACTGGCGTATCACCTAGCCACACGAGCTCTTGGATGAGGCTCCCAGTCGGGTCGTACTCTCCGATCAGGTGACCTGCTTCGTCGTAGGCGAAATACGTCCCCGTATTAGCCGACGATTTGCGAGCCCGCTGACCCAGGGCATTGTACAGATACGCCATCGCGCCGGAGCTGTTGCTCGCCGAAACTAGGCGCCCGGCGGCATTGTATGTGAAAGTCGTCCCTCCAAAACTCGTCGCATTTCCCGACGCGTCGTATCCGTATGTCCGGGTGAGCCCCCCGGAAACGCTGCTGAGGCGATTGCTTGCAGGATCGATCGTGGAAGTTGAGCCCACCGACCCGCCCTGAGTCAGACGATTCCCATTCGCGTCATATGTGAACGATCGCGTTTGAGTCGGGGTGCTGGCGCTCGTCAACCGATCAAGGAGGTCATAACCGTACGTCCACGACAAGGCCGTATTGCCACTGTCCGCAGTCCCGGTGACCCGCGAAGCATTGTCGTAAGTATAGGTTTTTGCGCCAGCGCTGCTGATCACCGACACATTGCCATCCGCATCATAGGAGCGCACGGTCGAGGTGCTATTTCCCCAGGTCCAGCCGCTCACGGGGCCAAAGGGCTCGTACGTCACTTGTCCGAGGACCGAAATTCCGTTTACCGCGATGCCGGTGACCTGGTGATTGCTGTTGTAGGTGTATGTGATCGCCTTGCCGGAGGGTGTAGTGAGCGTTGTCAGATCTACTGCTGCACTTGACCGTTCGCGTTGTAGGTGAATTGGAGGCTGTGGCCGAACGGTCCCGTGACAGAGGAGAGCTGACCAGTGGCGTTGTAAGCCAGCGTCGTCACCTGCGCCGCTGCACTGACTGTCTGAATCAGTTGGCCTGCGCTGTTGTAGATCTCGCTTCTTCCATCACCTAGGTAGGCGATCCAGTTGCTGCTGCTTTGCTGAACATGTATGCCTGCACCGGAGAGGGATTCGTACTCTCCGTTGATGAATTGAATCGTGTCGTGGTGGCCATCGGGTCGCAACAGCCCGGTGGGAGTGCCAGAACTTAAGACCAGGTAGGCCGCGTAGTTATGCATCCAACCAGTGCCCAAGGCGTGGTGCGATTCAAGTGTCGCAGAATGGTAGTAGCGCGTGAAACTTAAGCCTGTGGCCGAATAATCAGATTCTATCCGAGAGAAATCGCCGGTGGAGACATCGCAAGGGTCGCCGACCTTAGTTGATGGTCCGCCGTTGGCAGGACATTCGAGCGGACGGCTCGCAATGTAGCCAGGTGGCGGCCCCTGGCAGTAGCGATTGAAATGCGAAAAGTCACCGTTGATATAGACTGCTATTGCATAGAGGGTGTAGTTGGCGGGGCAAGAGTCCGTGTGCGTGCGTTCGTAACCAACGAGGTCAATGTCCCCCGGAATGAAGTTGCACGACGGGTCATTCCATATGGGAGTGCCGAAGCGCTCATCTAAGGTGTCGAGAATCTCGGTCCAATCTGGACTCCATGTCGCTCCGACAACAGTGCAGTCTCCGCGGTGGAAAAACTCCTGTACATAAACAGTCTTCGCGGCTTGCGCGCTGAGCATGGCCGGCGGGAGAGACATTGATGGGCGAGTGAGGTGTTCGTACGCCGTTGAGCCCAGGCGGCCTCGAGGGACGCGGTGACGCCTCGCTGATCCCCCGGGCGAGCTTTTCGATCGAGTCGCCGCGCGGCTCGACCGGCACGCTTTACGGAGACGATCTGAGCAACTATCAGAAGAGCCCGATACCAGGCTGCGACACGTTCACCATGTACAATGGCCGCGTTCGACCGCGAACCATCGGCCTGCAGTTGGAATACCACTTGCATTAATGCAGGGTGCGGACTCGCAGCATGGATACAAGGGCTATCTGCTTGCGTTGCTCATGGCAATTCTCGCGTTCAATTAAGCAGACCGGTGGATCCTTGGACTCGTTCAAAGTGACATCAAAGGTCCACTCGAGGGGTGGTCCCCGTCATCCACCTGAGCGTCCGGCGATACGAAAAACGTCATGAGTTCAGCAACCTCCTAAGGCCTCCTAAGGCGCCCAATCACTGCCACTGAGTTCGTCATTGCAGAAACTCATGGATGGCTGCAGCGATTTCCCCCGCGTGCGTTTCAAGAGCGAAATGCCCGGTATCGAAAAAGCGCACCGTGGCCTCTGGTATGTCGCGCTTGAATGCCTCTGCGCCCGGCGGCAGAAAGAAAGGATCGTTCTTCCCCCACACGGCCAACAGCGGTGGCCGATGCTTGCGGAAGTAGCGTTGAAACTCCGGATACAGGGCGACGTTGCTCTTGTAGTCGCCGAACAAATCGAGCTGCACTTCGGCCACACCCTGCCGACTCAAGTAGTAGTTGTCGAGCGAATAGCCGTCAGGAGATACATCAGTCGGATCGGGTACGCCGTGTGTGTACTGCCAAATCGTAGTCTCGGGCGCCAGGAATTGCCGCAGCGCGTCGCGATTGGCTTGAGAATTGTTTTCCCAGTAGGCCCGGATCGGATTCCAGCCGTCGCTCAGGCCTTCCACGTAGGCATTGCCGTTCTGAGTAATGATCGCGGTGACGCGCTCAGGGTGTTCGACGGCAAGTCGAAAACCGGTCGGGGCGCCATAGTCGAATACGTAGAGGGCATATCGATCCAGGCCGATCACCTCGGTGAAGCGTCCGATCGTGTGGGCGATTCGGTCGAAGGTGAGTCCGCGCCCCGGCAAGTCGGTCAAACCAAACCCCGGCAGGTCAGGAGCCACGACGTGAAAGCGATCCGAAAGCCGCGGAATGAGATCCCGAAACATGTGGCTCGAGGTGGGGAAGCCGTGCAGCAGCAACAACTTTGGTGCGTCTCGGGATCCCGCTTCGCGATAAAAGATGTTGGTGCCATCGACAGGGGCCTTGAGATATCGGACAGCGCTCATGGGCATACTCCTTCAAGTTAAGTAACCCGAAATAGTCATTTAATCAGGTTATTACAACAACCGGGACAGATGCGTGGGGCGGAAGAATCGATCAATTTGCCTGTTGGTGTCTCTCGCTGCGACGGGTAAAGAACTCGGGCCGCAGATACAGGATCAGCGCGACGCAGATGAGGGCGAAACCAACGAGAGACTCCAGCAACGCCACCAGTGATGCGAGAGTAAAGATCGTGAGACCCGCGAGCGACCTACGCCGCGCAAGTCTGCGCGTGTGAACCGGCATGGCGGCAGCATCTGCCTGCACCAGGGATTCGTGTTCGAAGAACAGGTAAACACAGTTGATGAGGACGAAGATCGCGGCATAGATCGCGACCGGCAGCGAAGCGAGTCGGGTGCGCGCCATCCAGGCAGTCGCGAACGGCAGTAACGACACCAGGAAGAGATGCGCGAAGTTGATCCAGATCAGACGAGGTGAAGCGGCGTGCACAAAATGCAACAGATGATGGTGATTGATCCAGATGATGGCGATGAAGAGGTAGCTCACCACATAGCTGACCAGTGTTGGCCAGAGCGACAATATCGCAGTCAGCTTCGGGTCGTCAGGCGCCTTTAACTCCAAAACCATGATTGTGATGATCACGGCAATCATTGCGTCGGAAAACGCGCCAAGGCGTTCGGCTGTAGTGATGTCGCGGCGCATGTGACTGCTCCTCTCAGTGGCGAGCCTGCGTCTGGCTTTTCCGGACCTCTGCAATTGCTTCACGAATGATGTCGACCACCACTGTCGGTGCGGTCACGCTGGGTGTGTGGTCCACGTCGTGCGCGCGCACGCGGGCCTCCATGCGTTTCGCCATGAAACGCTGGGTCTCAGGGGGGATCATGAAGTCCCCTTCAGCGACGAGGAACCAACTCGGGATGTCACGCCAGCGCGGGCGATTCATTGGGACGGTAATACAGGCCGGTGAAATCGGTCGCTGCACCGCTGCGAGCAGAGCCTGCTGCTCGACAGTGGCATTGGGTGCAAATGCCTCAGCGAACGCAGACTCGGGCAGGTAGATCAAACCATGATCGTCCGGCGCCAGCGTTGGCGCGCGGGGATCAGCGGGAGCTCGATAGAACACATCGGCGACGGTCTCACCTAGATCTGGCGCAAGCGCGCTTATGTAAACGAGTGTTTTCACACGCTCATTGCGCGTGGCAGCGATCACGGCGCCAGCGTAGGCGTGTCCGACCAGCACGATCTGCCCCGGCACGCGTTCCAAAGCGCGTTCGAGCGCCGCCACGTCGGCATCGAACGATGTCAGGGGTAACGGCGCGGCCATTACCTTGTGTCCTGCCTCCATCAGCGGGCCGATAGTCTTGCTCCAGCTCGACCCATCCGCCCAGGCGCCATGTGCCAGAACCACGCTCACATCGTTCGAAGTCATCGCCAATCTCCTACTGTGTTGCAGCCTCGATGACGCGAGTGGACTTTAGTGAGGCGGTGCGCGCGTGGCTATAGCACCTGCATATAGGTCGACTAGTCCGATGGGTGGGGCAGGCTTACCTGAAGATACCGGCGTCTCGAAGAGCATCCGCCATGCGCGCAAGATCGGGCAGCAAATCGGCCTGCATTTTGCGCATGACCTGTCCGCGATGGATCTTGACCGTCATCACGCTGATGCCAATATTGCCTGCTATGTTGATGCGGGCGGTGACGACGTGCCCCCCGGGCATGACCGGCTTGGTGCCGGCAGCACATCGTGACGCTCGTGCTAGCGGTGCGAACGAACAAGCTGGCCAGCTCAACGGCAAGTCAGACAGCACAATCGGAGGACGACCAATGCGCGAACGTAAAAGCATTCTGATCACCGGCGCCTCACGAGGTCTGGGCCGCACAATGGCGCTGGACCTTGCCGGTCGCGGATATACCGTATTCGCCGGAGTTCGACGGAACGAGGATGGAAGCGCATTGGTTGCAGCAGGTGGTGACAACGTTCGTCCGCTGATCCTGGATGTCATCAGCGCCCACAGCATCGACAGCGCTCTGGCCGAAGTCCATCGCCAACTGGGCGGAGCGAATCTTTCGGGGCTCGTCAACAACGCGGCGATCTTTCTTCTCGGGCCTGTCGAGCAGACGCCTCTTTGTGCGGTAGAGAACCTTTTCAGAGTCAACGTGACGGGCGTAGTTGCCGTCACGCAGGCATTCCTGCCGATGTTGCGTGGAGCAAAGGGACGCATCGTGAATGTGAGCTCGGTCAACGGACGCCTGAGCTTCCCCTTCTCCTCGTTCTATTCGGCCTCGAAGTTCGCCATTGAGGCACTCAGCGACGCGTTGCGGGTCGAGTTGTCGCCGTGGGGCATTGAAGTATCGGTTGTCGAGCCCGGTGCTACCCGTACTGATATCCGCGCCGAGGGTGCCCGCGCGTGGGAAGAGAGCCGCGGGCGTCTCACGCCTGACGAGCAGGAGTTCTATGCCGCTCCATTCGCCGGGTTCCAGGACATCCTGCCCCAGATCGACAGAGGTGCTGCTGACCATCACTATGTCGCAGATGCGGTTTACCGGGCTCTTACGGAGGATCCTCCAGCCACTCGCTACCTGGCGGGGCCCGACACCGAACAGTGGCTTCGCTTGGCATCTGTGCCTGACCGGCAGCGGGATCGTGAATTCATCGCCATGCTGGCCCAGCGAGGGTCTGCGGGACCGGCTAACGGAGGTGATAGGCGACTTCCAAACCAACCGTCCTCGGACGAAGTCTCGTAGTCCAGTCATCCGTCGCAAGGAATCTGGAGGGGTAGTGATGAGTGTTGGTCAGATTGTCGACGAAGGCCGTTACGGTCAGATGCTCGAGGGTCTCGAGTCCGAGGGCGGCTCTTGCAAGGCAAATGGGTTGGCCCGACTGCACGTCTGGCACGCCATTGACGAGGGATATGTCGCTGAGTGCAGACGTGTAGTTTGCGGAAGCCTCTGCATGTCCAACCCAACCATTTTTCATCTTGAAACTGTAAAGAACCGAGCCACCTATGGTCTCCTCGGCCGAGCCCGTCGGCCTGAAGTCCTTGGCGAAAAGAATCTGACCGTTGTAAGCCGCGGGTGTCCGAAAGGCCAAGTTGTTCCAGTGGTAGCCAATTCCAATCTGGAGTCCCGGCAGCGGTCGGGCCTTCAGTGCAAAATCAACGCCGACACCATCGACCTTGCCAACATTTACCCCAGCTGGATATCGGGTGATGCCGTTGCTCGCAAACACAAAAATAATCTGCTGCGTGTCTTTCCAGCCGATGTAGTAGACCGCAGCGTCCACAGCCAGGCGGCCGTTGAGAAAAGTGTTCTTGGTGCCCAACTCGTAGTTGGCCAGCTTGTCCGGCCCGGCGGGGGGGAAGCGCGGGAGAATCCTCTCAACGTTGCTCAATTGACTGAAGCCACTGCGAAAGCCCTCGCCGTACGATGCGTAGATCGTCGAGTCGGGGGCGGGAAGGAGAGTAATCGTCGTCTCGGGTGATAGCCTGTGGAATGTGTTCGACTTCTTATAGAAGGGCGGGGTCGTGTTTATCGCACCCGGGTTGTCTTGATTCGAGACTGTGTCCTCGAAGTAGCGCAAGCCTGCGGAAAGTTGCAGGCGGTCTTGCAGTAAAGATCGGGTCAGTTGCCCGAAAACCGCATTCGAAGCGGAGTTATCCGTGGCGTCGTTATCGGCATAGAACTCGATCAGATGTTCCTCCGCGCTCCTGTAAAGCCCACCTACCAACCAACGCCAAGCGCTTGCCGCAGTAGAATTGATGAGCAGTTCCTCTGAAACGTTCTTTCCGACGAGGTCGGTATCGAAATAAGGCAGCCCAGGACCGAAAGGTGCCAACGAAAGCAGACTTCTGTTTGTGTATTTCAGATAGCTCGTGCTGCTCGAAACAGTGGCGCCCGGGAGTGAATAGTGGATCACCATGTTGTACGTGTCGAAACCCGTATCGCTGGGCTCTCGATCGTCATAGCTTTTGCGAAATTGATCACCTGAGATCGATGGCGCTCCCTCGTGAGCGCGAGAGCGCCACGCGGAAAAGCCGATCGAAAGGTCAGCAGTCGGCTGACCCTTGACCTTCAGGCGAAAGTTGCTCACATCGCCGTAGTTCACATCCGTGCGATGGGGAGAGTCGATCCATCCGCTGTCGTGTTGATACCCGGCCACGAGTCGAGCCGCCAGCTTCCCATCGATGAGCGGAAAATTGATCGCGCCATCGCTACGATAATTGGCTCCCCCATCCTCGGTGTTCGATCCTGACACCCGACCTTTGAAATCGACCTGGTTCAGGTCCGGCTCCTTCGTCAGTACCCGGACAACACCATTGAGCGAGCCAGCGCCATAGAGTGTTCCCTGCGGACCCCGCAGAACTTCGACCCGATCCAGATCGTACGGATTGGCGTCCGGAACGACGGCCGATCTGACGAGCCCAAATGGAAGCGAGTCCAGATAGAAACCAATGGGACTCGAACCACTGAAGAGCGCCGAGGTTGCGCTCACTCCACGAATCGCAATCGACGTGGCGCTGCCCTGAGCCTCCTCCCGGATTGTCAGGGAAGGAGTCTCGGAAACAGATGCAAGCAAGCCGGCGCCGCTGGCACCAGCCAGGTGTGCTCCGTCAAGTACCGCGATGGAGATCGGTACACTTTGCAACGGCTCCTCTCGTTTTCGGGCCGTAACGACAACCTCTGCAAGGCCTGTCGATTGCCCCGTCGAAGCGACCTTGTCCGCAACCTCGGCAGATGCGCCAGACGCGGCGCCAATCGATGCGAGAAACGCAAGGATTCGGGCCCGCTGGGCCGTCCGAATGCCGCTAGTGGACGGCGCAGCCCGTTCGAAGAGTGTTGACCTCGGCATGCCACAACGCATAATCGCGGACCAGCCCTTTACGATTGCCGCGTGCAATACTCAACGGATCATTCAGTCCGATGAACCGATCCTCTTGGACCGGTGCCGGCGGACAGGATAGCCTTCCTGAGGTGTTGTGGGAGGACGGCGAGCGTGTGCTCTGCAGAACATGGCGCGATGGCGCCGATGGCGACCGCCACGCCGTTCTGCTTGTGCTTCCCGCCGCCGATCACCCGACGCCTGGCAGCCTTGATCGCCTCACGCACGAATACGGACTGAAGGAGCACCTCGACAGCGCGTGGGCGGTACGGCCGCTGGAGCTTGTGCGCGAGGGCGGGCGGACGACGCTGGTGCTCGAGTCCCCCGCGGGCGAGCCGCTCGACCGCCTCATCGGTCTGCCGATGGAGATCGGAAGGTTTCTGCGACTCGCCGTCGCCCTATCGGCCGCACTGGGCCGGTTGCACGAGCGTGGCCTCGTCCATAAAGATCTCAAGCCGAGTCATATTCTCGTCAATTCCATAACCGGCCAGGTTTGGCTGACGGGCTTTGGCATCGCTTCACGGGTTCCGCGCGAGCGTCAGTCGCCCGAACCTCCCGAGTTCATCGAAGGGACTCTTGCCTATATGTCGCCCGAGCAGACCGGGCGAATGAATCGTTCGATCGATTCGCGGAGTGATCTCTATTCACTCGGGGTCACGTTCTACCAAATGCTCACCGGGAGTCTCCCTTTCACCGCTTCCGATCCCATGGAGTGGGTTCACTGCCATATCGCGCGGAAGCCGGTGCGCCCAGACGGGCAGGTGAAAAATATCCCACCTCCTATCTCGGCAATCGTCATGAGGCTGCTCGCAAAGACCGCTGAGGAGCGCTACCAGACAGTGACCGGCGTTGAGAGTGACCTTCGGCGTTGCCTTGCTGCTTGGGAAGCTCGGTGCAGCATCGATGAGTTCCCCCTGGGCGAGCACGATGCACCCGATCGGTTACTGATACACGAGAAGCTGTACGGGCGTGCACGCGAGATCGAGATGCTGCTCGCTTCCTTCGATCACGTTGTGGCCAGCGGCACGCCGGAGTTGGTGCTCGTCTCTGGATACTCGGGTATCGGCAAGTCTGCCGTCATAAATGAACTCCATAAACCACTTGTTCCGCCCCGTGGCTTGTTTGCATCGGGCAAGTTCGACCAGTACAAGCGCGACATTCCCTATTCAACGCTGGCGCAAGCCTTTCAGGATCTTATCCGTGCCCTTCTGAGTAAGAACGAAGAAGAGCTGAAAAAATGGCGCAATGCCATTCAAGAGGCACTCGGTCCGAATGCACTGCTCATTATCGACCTCGTTCCTGAACTGAAGCTCATCATACGAGAACCGCCGCCGGTCCCTGAGCTGTCGCCCCAGGATGCGCAACGACGCTTCCAGTTGGTGGTCGGCCGATTTATCAGCGTATTCGCCCGGCCTGAGCATCCCCTTGCGTTGTTTCTCGACGATTTGCAATGGCTCGACGCGGCAACGCTCGATTTGGTCGAGTACCTTCTCACCCAATCCGATGTGCGGTACTTGATGCTGATCGGCGCATATCGAGACAACGAAGTGGATTGCCACCATCCGCTGATGCGCAAGCTGGAAGCGATCCGTCAGGCTGGCGCAACGGTGCAGGAGATCGATCTTGCACCCCTCGTCCGTGATGACCTGGAACGGCTGATTGCGGACTCACTTCATTGCGAACCGCTGCACGTCAAACCGCTGGCCGAATTGGTGCACGACAAAACCGGCGGCAATCCATTTTTCGCCATTCAGTTCGTTTCATCGCTGGCCGAAGTGGGGCTGCTCACCTTCGATCATGCCAGCAGGCGATGGTCGTGGGATCTCGATCGCATTCGAGGCAAGGGTTACACCGATAATGTGGTGGACCTCATGGTGGGAAAGTTGAACCGCCTTTCCCTCGGGACCCAAAGAGCATTGCAACAGCTCGCCTGTATGGGCAACAGCGCGGAGACCGACTTGCTGGCAACGGTTTACCGGGATTCGACGCAGGATATCCACAGCGACCTGCAGGAGGCGGTTCGAACCGGCCTGGTCCTCCACTCAGAACATCACTACCGATTCCTCCACGACCGAGTCCAGGAAGCCGCCTATTCACTGATACCTCGCGGCGAGCGCGGTGCCGAGCATCTTCGAATTGGCCGTCTCCTCGCATCACGAACTGCACCCGCCGAGATCGAAGAGAAAATCTTCGAGATCGTGAGCCAGCTCAACCGTGGCTCTCATCTCATCACGTCGGCGCAGGAGCGTGCGCGGGTCGCGGAATTCGATCTCATTGCGGGCAGGCGCGCGAAGATGTCCACCGCGTATGCCTCAGCGCTTGCGTACCTCGCGGCCGGCCGGGCCTTGCTGCTCGAGGACAGCTGGGACCCCCTTTACGAGCTCACCTTCGCTATCGAATTTCTCATGGCCGAGTGCGAATTGCTGACCGCACAAACGGCGGCGGCCGACAATCGGCTTTCGATGCTGGCGCAGCGAGCGAGAAGCCAGCACCACGTTGCCATCGTCGCACGTTTGCGCGTCACGCTTCATACCGCTCAGGATCAGCACAATCGCGCTGTCGAGGTAGGCATCGAATTTCTGCGAAGCGCGGGCGCGGATTGGCCGCCGCGTCCGACCCAGGACGAAGTACGACACGAATACGAGAGAATGCTGTCGCAGGTTGGAAGCCGGCAGATTGAGGATCTCATCAACCTGCCATTGATGACTCGCCCCGACGTTCTCGACATTGTCGATGTTCTCGCCGAAGTCTTTTTGGCCGCGCTATTCAGCGACGAGAACCTGTCTTCACTCGTGATTTGCCGAATAGTGAATCTCAGCCTGGAGCATGGTAACAGCGATGGATCGTGCGTCGCCTATGCATGGCTTGCCGTCATAGCCGGACCGCGCTTCGGCAACTATCAGGCCGGATTGCGTTTCGGTCAGCTCGGTTATGAGCTGGTCGAGAAACGCGGACTTAAGCGTTTTCAGCCCGTAACCTATTGGACTTTCGGCAACGTCGTTCTGCCATGGACGAGACATATCCGATCCGGCCGTGACCTGGTGCGCCGCGCGTTCGATGCGGCAAACGACATTGGTGACGTGACCTCTGCGAGTATTTGCTGCGACCAACTGATGAAGAACCTGTTAGCAGCAGGAGATCAGTTGGTTGAGGTGCAACGCGAAGCCGAGAGTAGCCTCCAGTTCGCACAAAAGGTTCGGTTCGAGCGCGTCGTCCACCACATCAAACCGCAGCTCGGCCTCATCCGGACCCTTCGCGGCCTGACTCCGAAATTTGGATCCCTCAATGATGATCAATTCGATGAGCTCCGATTCGAGCGCTATCTGGCAAGTAACCCTGCGTTGACGGAACCTGAGTGTTGGTATTGGGTGCGCAAGCTGCAGGCCCGGGTTTTCGCCGGAGACTACACTTGCGCCGTCGAAGCCTCGTTGCATGCACAACGGCGCAGTCGCACCTCACCGTCACAATTCATGAAACTGGATCCTAATGAATCGGCGGAGTATCACTTCTATGGCGCACTTTCCCACGCAGGATCGTGGAGCTCTGCGTTACCCGATGAGCAACGTGAGCATTTTGCCGCTCTGACCGCTCACCATCGGCAGCTCGAAGGCTGGGCGGAGCATTGCCCGGAGAATTTCGAAAACCGCGCCGCGCTCGTCGGCGCGGAGATCGCCCGGATAGAAGGCCGCGAGCTGGACGCCGAGCAGCTTTATGAAGAGGCGATCCGTTCGGCACGCGCAAACGAGTTTGTCCACAACGAGGGGCTGGCGAACGAGCTCGCCGCACGCTTCTACCGAGCCCGGGGTTTCGAGAAGATTGCGCGGACGTATTTGCGCGACGCCCGGTACTGCTATCTTCGATGGGGGGCTGACGGGAAGGTGCGGCAACTTGATCAACTGTATCCGTATCTCACGCAGGAGGAGCCGGTGCCCGGTCGGGCGAGCGCGACCGTACCGGTCGAACACCTGGATCTCGCGACTGTCATCAAAGTCTCACAAGCCGTGTCAGGCGAGATTGTCCTGGAGAGGCTAATAGACACGCTGATGCGCACGGCGATCGAGCACGCGGGTGCTGAGCGAGGTCTGTTGATTCTTCCGCTGGGTGATGAGTTCCGGATAGAGGCTGAAGCCACCACCAGCGGCGACATGGTCGTGGTGCGAGAAGCGCCCGCGGCCGCGACTGCGCTGCCAGAGTCGATCGTCCACTATGTGGTGCGCACCCACGAGAGCTTGATTCTGGACGATGCGTCAGCCCAGAACCCGTTTTCCGTAGACGCGTACATCCGTCAGTATCACCCTCGGTCTGTTCTGTGCTTGCCGTTGATCAAGCAGGCCAAGTTGATCGGTGTGCTCTACCTCGAAAATAACCTGGCCCCCAATGTCTTCACGCCCGCGCGGATCGCGGTCCTCAAACTGCTCGCCTCGGAGGCTGCGACCTCGCTGGAAAACACGCGGCTTTATAGCGAGCTCAGGGAGCGAGAAGCGAGGATCAGGCGACTGGTGGAGGCCAACATCATCGGCATCGTCATCTGGAAGCTCGAAGGCCGACTCATGGAGGCCAACGAAGCCTTTCTGCGCATCGTGGGACACGGCCGTGACGATCTCGTATCGGATCGCGTGCGCTGGACCGAGCTCACGCCCGCCGAGTGGCGCGAGGCCGACGAAGTAGCATTGGCGCAGCTTGCCACCATGGGGATATGCGAGCCTTTCGAGAAGGAATACTTCCGCAAAGATGGCAGTCGCGTGCCCGTCCTGGTCGGCGCCGCATTGTTGGAGGGAGAGAAGGACGAGGGCGTCGCCTTCGTGCTCGACCTGACCGAACGCAAGCGCGCACAGGAGACCTTGCGGGAGAGTGAGCAGCGATACCGCGACGTACAGATGGAGCTCGCGCACGCCAATCGCGTCACGACCATGGGGCAGCTGATGGCCTCGATCGCCCATGAAATCAACCAGCCGATGGCCGCGACAGTCACCAATGCCAGCGCCGGTTTGCGCTGGCTCGCCGCCCAACCGCCGCAGCTCGAGGAGGTCCGGCAGGTCCTCGGCCGTATCGTCAAGGCCGGCAATCGAGCCAGCGATGTCATCGGCCGGATCCGTGCCCTCATCCAGAAGGCGCCCCCACGCAAGGAGCGCCTGGACATCAACGAAACCATTCTCGAAATCACTGCCCTGACCCGCAGCGAAGTGGTGAAGAACGGCGTCTCCTCACGCATTGAGCTAGCCAGTGGGCTGCCGCCCCTTCTCGGGGATCGAATTCAATTGCAACAAGTGATGCTGAACTTGATCACCAACGCTATCCAGGCGATGAGCGGCGTCAGCGAGGGGACGCGGGAGCTGCAGATTCGCACAGAGACAGATGCATCGGGCGGGGTGCTCGTCGCCGTGCAGGACTCCGGCCCAGGCCTGCCCTCTGGAAGTCTCGACCGTCTCTTCGACGCCTTCTACACGACCAAGGCCGATGGCTTGGGCATGGGGCTGTCGATCTGCCGGTCGATCATCGAAGCACACGAGGGGCGATTGTGGGCGACTCCGAACGCACCTCGAGGCGCCATCTTTCAGTTTACGCTGCCTGCGCCCCCAGACAGTCCGTCGTGATTTGGCTCCCCTCCTGTCAGTTGCGCGGATCGATGGGCGCAGGCGGCACTCCCCGAGCCTCGATTGCCTCACCAGCGCGCAGACACAGATCCTCGCGATAGCGGCCTGCAACGATTTGCACACCCACCGGACTACGACCGGCGAGCCCCGTTGAGACCGTCAGCGCCGGCAACCCCATGGCAGGGGTCGCTCGTGACAGAAACTGCGCATCCCACACCCGCTGAAACGCCGCGTTGCCTTGCAGATCGAGCTCATCCGGAAACGGCAGCTCGGATGAAACCGGAATCAACAGCACGGCATACTTGTTCAGGAACAGCTGCCACTGGCGCGTGACAGTAGCGCGGTGAACGAGTGCTCGGGCTACGGCGTCCGCGGGGTACGTTTTCGTCCGCGGCTTCAGGGCCGCCACCACGGCCAGAGCGCCTGGGTCGCCGTCGCGTTCTGCCGCGTCCGCGAGTTGCGCGAAACCGTCAGCAAGCCACAACCATTCATTCACTTCAGCCGACTCATTCAACGGCGGCGTATCGGCAATTTCCTCCACGGTCCATCCTGCATCGGCAAGGCGCCGCCCAGCGTCCAGGACAGCCGCCTCGACCTCGCGCGCGACCCGCCTCCCGGCTGGTTGCACGCAGAGCGCGGCATGAGGCGGCATGGGTGGTCCTTCCAAAGGCGCGGGCACCCACCAGGGATCTCGTAGATCGGCAGCCGACATGGCAGACAGACTGACGCGAAGATCTTCGACGGTCCGCGCTATGGGGCCCGCCACGGCCATTACCTGGGCCCCGATAGTGCGCTCGTGCGAAGACGCGTTGTAATCAGGGATTCGTCCGAGGCTGGGACGTAACCCATGAACGCCGCAAGCATACGCGGGATAGCGGACCGACCCAGCGATGTCCGTTCCTACACCTATGTGTCCGATGCCCGCCGCAACGCCTGCAGCTCCACCACCCGTGGATCCACCAGGAGTGAGTTGCGGATCACGTGGGTTGTGTGTGCGACCATAGAGCAGGTTGCTTGTGAACCAACGTATGGCAAACGTTGGCGCGTTGCTGCGCCCGAGCAGCACTGCACCTGCCCGCACCAGATTGTCCACGACAGGACTATTGGACTTGGCGATGAGCTTTTCCTGCAGCCTGCTGCCATCACTCGTGGCGAACCCGGCCTGGTCGATGTTTATCTTGATAGTGATCGGCACGCCAGCCAGCGGACCCGGGTCGCCTCCGCTGGCCAACACACTGTCCACCCGATCCGCCTGCTCTCGCACGAGATCCGGTCGCCAATCGACGATAGCATTGATTTCTCGGTTGACGGAGTCGAGCCGTTGCAGCGCTGCGTCCGCTACCTCACGGGCCGACACTTTGCGCGTCCTTACAAGGCGAGCGACTTCGCTTGCTGACAGGCGCCACAGTTCACTCATCGGGTTTACTCCTATGCAAGGGCAGCTACTGGCTGATCGCCACGCCGTTGATTCGCTGCGAGCAGGGATGACACATGCATCCTACCAATGGCGCTGCAATCGTCTTGTCTGTGAGCCGCGCAGTTGTACGGCACTCGCGCTCACGACGAAGGGAACGCGGACGCCATTGCCGCGTCGTTTATTATCGGCTCTTCTTCCGGATGCTGAATCCAAGTTTTTCGAGCACCCTCACGGCGTCGGTCTTGCCACCCTCGAAGTCTGCGGAGCCGAGCTGCTCGCCCGTTGGATCCGCTCACGCGTCAAGGTAGGTTCCCTGCATCACGCGGCGCTCCTCGGTACCGACAACCCTTACGACATCCTGCTTCAATAAATAGATCGATACTGCCAAAAGAACGAGGTCCTTCATGAGGAAAGGAACCTCACCGGTCATTGCCGGAAAGCCGCCGGCCGAGGCCGCCCATCCATTCGGCATGAAGGGAATGATGGTGACCGTCGAGAAAAACGTGAACGTTGACATCAGGGAGCCGAGCATCCCCACTTTCTTGTTCCAGAAGCCTGTGAACAGCAGGGCGCCGGTGACCCACTCGGATGCGCCGAGGAAACGGCTCTCACCCCTAAATCCGAACGCCGGGTACAGCCAGAAGATCAAGGGCCCGTGGGTGATGTAGATCACCATCAATCGCGCTGCATATTCGAACCATTTCCCATACCCGAAAATCAGGAATATGAAGATGATGGAAGCACGCAAGAGGTTGTAAACGAAGTCGGATTTGAGAAGTCCGAGGCTGTCGGCGGTCCTGCAGAGCGTTCTGAGAAAATAGTTGGATGCGTTCGGGTCTGGAACACGGATCAGGTTCTCCTTCAGCAGATACACCGATACCGCCAGCAACACCACATCCTTGATGAGAAAGGGTGTGTTGCCACCCATCGCCGGGAATCCCCCCGAGGAGGCCGCCCAGGCGTCCGGCATGAAAGGAATGATCGTGACGGTGCAGATGAACGTGACGATGGAGCCGAGCGCACCCAAGGCCCCGAGGGTGTGATTCCGGAACCCGAGAACCAACAAGGCGCAGATGAGCCACTCCGACACCCCGAGGAACCAACTCGCTCCCTCTATTCCGAATAGCGGATGCAGCCAGGAAATCAGCGGCCCGTGACTGATGAAGGGAATCAACGTCTGGGCTTCGTACCAGAACCACTTCTGGTAGCCGAAAAACACGAAGATGATGATCATGGACCACCGGACCAGGTGATAATCCAGGTCCTCTCGCAGCAGCCCTGATTTAGCCAATATGTTTGCAAGACGATTCATCAGTTGCACTCCGGATGGGTCGGGAATTCTCTTCACGCATGCGGCCGATAGTCCCTGCGACTGAGCGTCGCATCACAATGTCGTAGAGTGGCGTGGTCCGGTGTGGCGGCCTTTCGACTCGCGAGGATCCAGATCACGCCCTGGTGTATCTGAAGGGATCTGCCAGGCCGGCGTCTTGAATGATTGCTAGGGAAAATTGTATGTGCGTGACCGACGGAGTCCATTCTCCATGAGGCCGTCGTTGCGGACGCTGAATTACTCTTCCGGGTATTACCATCCCGTAAAACAACAAGTACGTTAAAACACCAACGTTGAAAATCCGGAAGTGGATAACATGACTCGCAATTCGGTCGACCGGCGTCAGTTCCTGCTCGCGGGCGTTGTGACTGCTGTCGGCACCGCCGGCGCCGCGGTGCATGACGGGGAGCTCGGTGCGCCCCCACAGACGATTCGGGGCGAGATTCCCTGGCAAGAGGGTGCGGCGGACTCTCCGCCGGAAGCGACCGGATCGGGGTATGTCTTTTTAAAAGACGCGGAAGTGGCCTTCATTGTGGCGGCTTGCGCGCGCCTGATCCCGAACGACCCGGTTGGACCCGGTGCCGTCGAGGCTGGGGTGCCCTATTTTCTGGATCGTCAGCTCGCAGGGCCATACGGGCGAGGCGACCATTTTTATCTCGGCGGTCCGTGGAAGAAGGGCGCCCCCGAACAGGGGTACCAACTGCGATTCTCGCCCGCACAGTTATATCGGGCAGCGATAGCAGCCATCGACAAGTACGTGGCCGCCCAATTGGGTGCACGGTCGTTCGCACTCCTGGCAGCCTCGGACCAGGATCAGTTGCTGCGGCATCTCGAAGCAGGCTCGATCGAACTCGAGAGCGGTGTGGATGCCAAGCCTTTCTTCGCCATGCTTTTGCAAAATACGAAAGAAGGCTATTTCTCCGACCCGATCTATGGCGGCAACCGGGATATGGGCGCCTGGAAAATGATCGGTTTCCCAGGTGCTCACTACGATTACAGCGAGTGGGTATCGAGACACGGAGAGAGGGTTCCGTATCCGCCGGTGAGCTTCAAGGGGCGGCCGGGCTGGCGGGAGGCGCAGTCATGACCAAGACCCTGAAGCCGGTAGACGCGGTGATGGTGGGCTTTGGATGGACGGGGGCTATCATGGGTCAACAGCTCGCCGACCAGGGTCTGAGTGTACTCGCACTGGAGCGTGGCCCTTGGCGTGATACGGCGACCGACTTCGCCACCGGGTTCGCTCAGGACGAGCTGCGTTACATGTGGCGACACCATCTGTTCCAGAATCTTTCGGACGACACCCTGACGATTCGGAACAAGGTGGACCAGGAGGCGTTGCCCATGCGACGGCTCGGGTCCTTCCTGCTCGGGACCGGGGTCGGCAGTGGCGGCGTGCATTGGAATGGGCAAATCTGGCGCTTTCTGCCCACCGACTTCCAAACCCGCAGCCACAACCAGCAGCGCTATGGAAAGCGGGCCGTCACCGATTACGACCTCACCGTGCAGGACTGGGGTGTGACGTACGAGGAGCTCGAGCCCTATTACGACATGTTTGATCAGTTGTGCGGGACGAGTGGCAAGGCTGGCAATCTACTCGGCAAGATCCAGCCCGGTGGCAATCCCTTCGAGGGGCCCCGCTCCAAGGAGTACCCCACCGCGCCGATGGTGCAGACTTACGGTCCAACCCTCTTCGGCAAGGCTGCAGCCGAGATCGGTCGACACCCTTTTCCTCACCCGACCGGCAACCTTTCCCAGGCATATACCAATCCGCTGGGGGCTCAACTGGGCAAATGCACCTATTGTGGATTTTGCGAGAAGTTCGGCTGCGGCAACTACTCGAAGGCAAGTCCGCAGACGACCGTCTTGCCGTACCTGCTGCAGAAATCCAACTTTACCCTCAAGACCGAATGCGAGGTGTTACGGGTCGAATTGACTGCGGACAAAAAGCGGGCGACCGGAGTGACCTATGTCAACAGTGCCGGTGAGGAGTTCTTTCAACCGGCAGAAATGGTGTTTCTGGGAGCCTACATTCTGCAGAACGTACGCCTGCTGCTCCTTTCCGGCATTGGCAGACCCTACGATCCTAAGACCCGAGAGGGTGTCGTCGGCAAGAATTATGCGTACCAGACGATGTCATCGGTCAATGTCTTTTTCGATGACAAGATCATCAATCCGTTTATCGGAGCTGGTGCATTGGCCACGGTGATCGACGATTTCAACGGAGACAACTTCGATCACGGAGGACTGGGCTTCATTGGCGGCGCCTACATTGCCGGGATGATCACTGGCGGACGGCCGATCGAGATGATCTACACTCCTCAGG